>AMFJ01025415.1_pt1 | contig 32869 bp, 29 predicted proteins | sample 427208 | NCBI WGS metagenome assembly AMFJ01 (sample SAMN02954298, study PRJNA114691) | groundwater metagenome | biome: aquatic; feature: subsurface aquifer; material: sediment; isolation source: subsurface aquifer sediment | place: USA: Rifle, CO | collected 2008-08 | reverse complement strand
AAGGCATTATTGCATAAATTAAAATTTACGCATTTGTGTCTGTTCTCACAAAAGAGTTATCAACTGCTTTAAAGCGCTGCTCAATTTTAACTTGCTTACCCTAAAAGTTCGGTTTACTCTTAATTTTATTCCTCACACGGACGTTGGATAACACTATGCACTTTATGCCTGCGATGTATCCTGAGAGTATGCCTCAGCAATTTCTACGCAGCTTTAAACTTTATATCCATTCGCTATTTCATGTGTTTGGGCTCGCATTGATTCTCTCGGTCATTGCATTTATTCCACGCTTCATCATGTTAGCTACCAACCAAGATATCTTTTTTACAACGGATTTTTTTGCCCCGCAAAAATTATGGCTGTTTTTGGTTGAAATAAGCTGTCTGATTTTTTTCTTAAGCCTGTTGTGGCGCATTCGCTGCTTTATTGCCACTATCCATGAAACTTTGTTAAATGATTTTAAAAGGGCGCTCAAAAAAATAATCCCCGTAATAGTGGCTGGATTTATTCAAGGATTTTCTATTGTATTAATTAATTTTGCGTCATTTGGATTATACTTGCTTCTTATCCACGAAGGTTTATCCATGGATAAACCGCTTTTGTATTTGCTGATCTCTATTCTTTTTACCCTGCAACTTGCCGCTGCAATTTATATTTATTTTCTTTTTTGTTTTTATTTACCACTCATACTGGCGGAGGGAAAGAGCATTCTCATGTCCTTGAAAGAAAGTGTTCTACTGGTATGGAAAAATTGGTGGAGAACTTTTTTTGTTCAACTATTCCCGTGGGCATGTTATTTAATTGTATTACTCATCATTAAAAATATGATTCCTGTCCCCGTACACATTTATTTTACCGAACCAAAATTCATTACCTTTTATTCGGTTCTCTTACAAATTCTCTTATTTGCTCTCTTCATTCCATGGCCTGCAGCTGCTCTCTTAGTGCAATTACATGATCTTGAACTTAGAAAAAAACTCAACCGCAGTGTATAATGCTGGGTTATGATTGAATCTGACCATCAAACTCTATTCGGTTTTGACTTTGGCATGAAACGTATCGGCATTGCTATCGGTCAAACCATTACGAAGACCGCACGGCCGCTTATCACTATTCAGGCAAGCAAAGGTGTTCCCAACTGGGATAAACTAACTAAACTCATTCACACCTGGGAACCCGATGCATTCATCATCGGAATCCCTCTCAATATGGATGGCACAGAACAGCCCATTACACACATGGCCCGCTCTTTTGGGCGTGAATTGCAGAAGCATTATCATTTGCCTATTTTTGAAATCGATGAACGATTAAGTACTAAAGATGCCAAAGAGCGTTTATTCGAAGAAGGCGGCTATAAAGCATTACAAGATGGACAAGTGGACAGTGTCGCTGCACAATTAATACTACAAAATTGGTTGAACGAGCAAAAATGATGAAAAAATCTTCCGAACGATTGATTTATTTTTGGGGTCTGTTACTAGTGGTCTGCTTAATCAGCGCTACTTTTTATTTACAAGAATACGATGGTTTTGTTCCTTGCCCCCTTTGCATTCTGCAACGTATCACATTTGGCATACTGGGTGTGCTTTTTTTATTAGGCGTCCTATTTGCTTATCGAAGAATAACCTGTTTTTTTATTAATTTATTGGCTGCTAGTTTTTCGCTGTTAGGGATCTTATTGTCTGGCAGACAGGTATGGCTGCAACATTTATCGCCCAATCAAAATTCTGATTGCGGCGTCAGTTTGCAATATCTCATCAAGGCACTGCCTTTTGATCAAGTGATTGCAAAAATTATTGAAGGCGGGACTGAATGTTCGCAAACTGGATGGGAGTTTTTACATTTAAGTTTAGCGGAATGGTCATTATTTTGTTTCATTCTTTTTTTTGGATTTTCTTTGTGGCAGATCAAACGTTCTTTTCAGAAAAAATAGGTGCAAAATTTTTCTTACGCTATACTAGAACCAATTAAACTAACGGACCGCCTGACCATGGCAATAAAAAAGCACTGGATGTTTTATGGATTGGTTATCTCGTTAACCGCGTCCGTTGCTTTTGCCGAAAATCCTGTTGGCCAATCGATTCAAATTAATACCCATTTTCAAAGTGTGGCAGGTAAACCGAGCTGGCTTTTAATCGTGCGAGATGTTGAAAGCGGACAAGTATCACCTTATATATTTGATATACGCAATAATGATAATTTTTGGATTGCATTTACCTATGGACGTTCTTATCGTGTGAGTGTCTCCAATTTAAAGTGGGGCCCTTATGCAATCATTAATAATTTTTGTAATTTAGAAGATGGTATTTTAGATGGGCGTTCTCTTGTCATCACTTTATCAGGTGATTTAACTCCCATATCAAGCACATCTCTCTGCCACGTTTTAAATTACAAAAATAGTTATTTTCCCATCGTAAGTCCCGAATAAAAAAATAAAGGAACACACATGAAATTTAATAATATCTTAGAAACAATTGGTAGAACACCACTGGTGCGCTTAAATAAAATTGCGCGCGATTACCCATGTGAAATTTATGCTAAATGTGAATTTTTTAATCCTGGTGGTTCCGTCAAAGACCGGATTGCTGCCGCCATGATTGAAGAAGCAGAAAAAAAAGGAATGATCAAACCTGGGGATACATTAATTGAGGCAACATCCGGCAATACAGGCATTGGATTTGCGCTCGCAGGCGCCGTCAAAGGCTACAAAATCATTATCACCATGCCTGAAAAAATGAGCCATGAAAAACAAGTGGTACTTGAAGCACTGGGCGCTAAAATTTACCGTACTCCCAATAACGTTGCGTATGATCATCCAGACAGTCATTTGTCTCTTGCTAAAAAATTAAATAAAGAAATTCCGAACTCGCATATTCTCGATCAATATGGCAATCAATCCAATCCCAATGTACATTACCGGACAACTGCTGCAGAAATTTTGGATGATATCGGGGACAATCTTGCCATGGTAGTCATTTCAGCAGGCACAGGCGGCACTATTTCAGGGATTGGCCGAAAATTTAAAGAAACCAATCCTAACATTCAAATTATTGGTGTAGATCCCTATGGTTCCATTTTAGGAGGCGGCACGGAAATTTGTCCTTATTTATTGGAAGGAATTGGTTATGATTTTGTGCCGGACGTCTTAGACAATACACTTGTGCATGAATACATAAAAGTACACGATAAAGATGCTTTTTTAACTGCGCGTCGTTTGATTCGTGAAGAAGGATTATTAATTGGCGGCTCCTCCGGCGCTGCGATGTGGGCGGCTTTACAAACTGCAAAACGCCTTAAAAAAGGCGAAAAATGCGTCGTCATTTTCGCAGATGGGGTCCGCAATTATTTAACTAAATTTGTCGATGACAACTGGATGAAAGCACACGCATTTATTGATTAAGGAAATAGTTTCCTCATGAAAAAAAAACCAGCATCTCTTGAAACACGCGTCATTCACGCAGGCCAATCACCCGATCCAACCACGGGCGCTGTCATGACACCCATTTATGCCACATCCACCTATGTGCAAGAAAGCCCTGGCAAACATAAAGGTTATGAATATTCGCGCACCAAAAATCCAACGCGTGAAGCTTATGAAAAATGTATTGCGGATTTAGAGTCAGGTAATGCCGGATTTGCATTTGCATCAGGCATGGCTGCCATTGCAACTATTTTAGAATTACTAAAACCAGGTGACCATATCATTGCTATGCATGATTTATATGGCGGCACTTATCGTTTGCTTGAAAAAGTGCGTAAACGTTCAGCAGGCATTGAAGTTTCATTTGTCGATTTATCTAACTCAAATGCTATTTTATCCGCGATTCGAAAAGAAACTCGCATGCTATGGGTTGAAACACCAACAAATCCCATGCTGAAATTAGTGGATCTAGAAGAAACGGCTGCTCTTTCGAAAAAACATCATTTAATTTCGGTTGCCGATAATACTTTTGCAACACCTATTTTACAGCGTCCGATTGAAAATGGTTTTGATATTGTTGTGCACTCTGCTACAAAATATATTAATGGCCATTCCGATATGGTGGGCGGCATTGCGGTTGTCAATAACAATCAAGAATTAATTGAAAAAATAGGTTTTTTACAAAATGCGATTGGTGCCATTGCAGGCCCTTTCGATAGTTTTCTTGCTTTGCGCGGCGTAAAAACATTAGCGCTGCGCATGGAACGGCATTGCAGCAATGCATTGACACTCAGTGAATGGCTCGAAAACCATCCCAAAATAAAGCGAGTGATTTATCCGGGACTTAAAAGCCACCCTCAATATGCGCTCGCAAAAAAACAAATGCGTTATTTTGGCGGTATGATTTCTACTGAATTAAAAGGAGATCTAAAAGAAACGATCAAAGTACTTGAACGCTGCCAATTATTTTCCCTCGCAGAAAGTTTAGGCGGTGTTGAAAGTTTAATTGAACATCCTGCCATCATGACACATGCAAGTATTCCACTGTCAGAACGTGAAAAATTAGGCATTAAAGACAGTTTAATTCGAATTTCGGTTGGAATAGAAAATATTGAAGATTTAAAAGAGGATCTAGGAGAAGCGTTAGGCTGATACAGCCAATGTCTTCTGCCAAAATTCAGAATGTACCAACCCAATCGCAAACAAAATACCAACTGGCGCAACCATCAATGGTAATAAAGGATCTATACTTAAAAACATGCCGCCTAACATTGCGGTCAAAGACCAAATAAACGCAACCACAATAAAACAAATGCCCATGACTTTGCCCTGTTCTTCTTTGGCGACTACATCTGAATAAAGTGCTGTTATGCAACTAAAGGCAATCACATCGCCAACTGCCGTTGGAATGGCCGCTAACCAAATCAAAAATGTATAGGGGCCTGTTAAATGCCATAAAAAAAACATCGCCGTACTGACAGTACCAAGCAACACTAAGTAGAGAGATAACAGTAACATTTGCTGCATCGTAAAAAGTTGATCTAAGAAACGAATGCCAAACGTTGTAGCCAATGCCAGCCAAAGTGCAATAAGCCCCACAAATACGCCTAATTGATGAGAATCAACATGCATCACCGTTTTTAAAATAGGCGGCATAAACTGATAATACATACTCCAACTGATTTGGCTTAATAATAAAATGGCTGAAATACGTAAAACGGCAGGACGCGAAAATACTTTTTTAAGTGGTTGCCAATGAAACTCACGCCAAGGGGACGTTGTGCGTCTTTGAATTAACGTTTCGGTAAAAATGGTGAGCGTCAAAATACAACTGATGAATGCAAAAATACCGGCAATAAAAAACGGCAAAGAAAAATTTAATTGAGTAAAGAAAAATGGACTCGCAAAATAACCGCCCATGACAGGGCCTATAAATGCACCTATAGAAATTGCTGTTTGCAAATAGCCCATGTACAACACTTTTTTGTGAGAAGGCGCAATATCGCCAATGACTGCTTGCGCAATAGGGTTTGTTCTTGAAAATGCCCCACGTAATACGCAACTATAAAAGAGCACGCTCAATGATCCCCAAAGAATGCCAAATGCAGCTGTCACTGCAAAAACAAAAGCACCCATGGCGCCCAAAAAAATTAATTTTTTGCGCCCAAAACCATCAGATAGGGCGCTTAATAGCGGAGTCACAAAAATATTAACAATGTTCGGCGCTGAAATACACAGCCCATACCACATGCTGCGCACCGCATGAGAAGTATCTGCCGCAAATAAACTGCTTTGCACATCAAAAAATAAAAGCGTTAAAACCGGAAAAGTAATATTTAAGCTCGTATGGTCAAATAACATGACCCATAATAGGGGAGAAATAGCACGTTGATTGGTTTGCATCCTATTTAACTCATCTAAAACAATTGAATAAATAATGGGGCATTTAGGGGATAAACAGTATCGAAATATGAGATAAAAAACAAGATTTATCGCTCGTGAAATGAACTTTGCAGGTTAGTATGAATAGGCTTCATCAGGTATTGTAATACTGTTTTCTTGCCAGTCACAATATCTGCTTCTACTGTCATTCCTGTGCGCAGCGGATTTTTTTTGCTGCCTACATATTGTTTATCCAGAATAACAATCCCTTTGTAATAGGAAGTTTTACTGGTTTGATCGAAAAACGTGGTCGCTGAAATTTCACTTAATTTGCCCGAGATACTGCCATAACGAGAAAAATCAAATGTCAGAATTTTAACATTCACAGGATCATTCACCTGAACATGGCCAATATCTAACGTAGTAATCCGCGTTTCCACTTGTAACATTTGGTTAGATGGGACAATTGTCATTAAAGTACCGCTCGGGGTCACCACAGTACCCGGGATCACTTCAATGCCTTTCACTATGCCTTCAATGGGAGAGTGTATTGCTTCGCGAAATACCCGCCCCTGTAATTTATTCAACGTATATTGGACTTGAAATAATTCATCATTTAGTTTATTTAAATTATCGAGTGAATCTTTTTGAATGCCTGTATTCAGCTCTTCAAATTTAAATGAAAATTCTTTTAAGACATCTTTTGCTTTATTTAATTCGAATATCAAACTGACTCGATCGCTCTCTAATTGGTTGGCCTCTCTTTTTTTAGTGAGATATTCTTTTTGTGAAACATACTCTTTTTTTATTAATTTTTCATACATAGCTAATTCTTGCAGTAATAATTTTTGATTTTTTTCGATTAGCACAATTTGATTTTGTAATTTTGTAATTTCACTCCGCTTCTGCTCAATCTGAGACAACAAAATTTCTTGTTGATTGCGTTGAGATTTATTTTCTAAATTGAGAAGAGCAACATCGCCCTCGACAACCGAATGAGCAGTGACTTCATTCGCCGATTTTTTTTCGGTATTTAACTCAGGCAAATGAGAGGAGTTATTATCAAGTTTTTTATTGTCAACAAAGGCCCTAATTCTACTGATATCGGCAAGAAGCGAAATTTTTCGTGCCTGTAACTGTTGTAATTCTGCTTTGGTGGTCGTGTCATCCAACGTGGCTAAGAGTTGATCTTTTTGTACGTGTTCGCCTTCTTTAACTAAAACCTTATTCACAATACCGCCTTCCAGATGTTGCACCTGACTTACTTTAGTCGCTGTAACAATTTCTCCATACGTCACCGCGACCTCATCAATACTTGCAACACTTGCCCAGGTCAACAAAATCAATAATAACCCGCAGATAATACCTGTGGTAAAAAGCACATACCGTCTTACCTCCAGTTCATCTAAAATAACTGTTCTAGGCATATACCAAATTTGCTGTTCTTCATTTTTTAAAGATTTTTCTTTTTCGTTATGCAACGAAATTTTATTTCCTATTTTTTTCAATTCTATAAGATAATAGTTTATTTTTTGATAAATAAAATTCAATATTTTTTTCATATACCGCCTTGAAAATATAGTTTCAATCTTTGATCGTTTAAAACAGTATTTTTATCACCTTCTGCAATTAGTCGTCCTTTATCTAAAATAAGAATACGATCAGCATTATTTAATAAATCACGATCTGCGGTAGTTATAATAATTGTTTTTTCTTTTTTTAATTCATTTAAAGAAAAAATCAATTTTTGTTTGGCATCCCCATTTAATCTATCAATCGTTCTATCAATTAATATTAACGTAGCATTTTTTAAAAACGTTCTTGCCAAGACCAGTCTTTGTAATATACGCATAGGTAAAAGAGGGTGATCATGTTTTTTAAGAACTGTCGTTAATTGATGGGGTAATTGCATAATATCATCATAGACAAAAGCCATTTTTAACGCTTGATACATTTGTTCCAAGGTTGCATCAGGTTTCGCAAGCAAAAGATTTTGCTCTATCGTACCATTAAAAAAAACAATTTCATTGGGTGAAAAACCAATTTGATGCCGCAATTCATGCAGATTAAATTGCCTTAAATCATGGCCGTCTAATTGAATATAACCCATCTGAGGTTGATATAATCCTAAAATTAACTTAAGCAAAGTAGACTTACCTGATGCACTGGGACCTGTGATTGCTAAAATTTCATTAGGCTTTGCTTTAAAAGTAATACTTAATAATGCAGGATCTAATTTAGGCGAATAACGGAAACTCACATTTGAGATCGTCAAATATCCGCGAATAGTGATTTGATCATTAAATCGAATGTCTTGAAATTCCGTTTCAAGCCGCATTAATGCATTGACTTGGTCAATGCTCGCGCGCACTTGATCAAAGCGAGAAATGAGTGTGTAGACCGACTTAATCGGTGTTAATATTCGCCACAAAAGAATCATAGTTGCAATCAATGCACCGACGCTCAATTCATTATGTAAAATTTTAATTGCTCCAAAACCCAAAATAGCGACTGCATTGATGGTGATAATAGCGTCAAAAGTAGATAAAATAATATTATTGGCAACATTTAATCGATAAAAAGAAAATGCTAAATCCGCCGATTTTTTCTTGAACCGTTCCAACCATGTTTTTTCTGAATGGGTATATTTGATAGAACGGATATTTAGCAATATTTCCAGCCACAAATTTTGCTGTTCTATATTTAAGAGCATCGCTTCTTTCATTAACCCTTTGAAATAACCCCATAAAAAAATACTAGAGATAAAAACTACTAAAATGGTCGCTAACGGGATCCACACTAAATTTCCCGCTAAAAGGCCTATCACCAAAACAAAAATTAACGTAAATAAAAAATCTAAAAATAAACCAATAGTGGGTCCTGAAAAAAAATCACGGATCGAGTCAAAATTTTTTATTTTAGCCAATTGCGAATTGATGGGCGCATTCTCAAGATAGGGAAGAGGCAATAAAAAAATATGCTGCATAATAGAATCATTAGCCGTAATATCTAATCTAGCTCCTACATTTGCAAGTATTTTATTTTGCATAAACTGTAAAGCAGTTGCTGCAATAATAGTAAGAAGCAATCCAATACTAATATTTGCTAATGCAGAAAGTGAATTGGCTGCAATCACATGATCATACACAACCATAATAAAAATCGGCGTCGCTAATGATAAAATATTCAGAAAAAAATTAATGACGATCGTTTGCCAAAGAATAGGTTTAAATTTATCAACCACTGTGGAAAACCATTTTTTAGGATGTTGCTCAGATTCTTTTGGGTCCATTTCTCGAAAAACATATAGATCGCCGCACCATTTCGAATCTTGAATTTCCGTTAACTTAATCTTACGTAAGCAATTATTTTCCCCGTCAAATACTGTTAGTTCATGTTGACTCATTGCCAAAATAATAAAAACTTTTTCATCTTGTCTGACAAACAAACAAGGTAATAACCGCCTGTCTAAATATTTAAGTGCAATTGAACATTTTTCATGCTGAAAATTTAATAATTTCATAATATGTAAAAAGCCGTAGCAATCTAAATGCTCTAATTGATAAGGCAACGATTCAAAGATATAGCGAGATTTATGACTAAAGCAAAGAGCATCTAATAAAGGCTTTAGACAATTTAAAAAATCTGACGTTCTAGCAAATGATAGGGCACTTAACCGTTCCGGCCATTGCAAAGCTTCATGATAATGCAGAGCAAAATCTTCATTGTGAGTCATAGCTTACTCTAATTTATGATTAATCAACGTGTAAATTCTATCTGTTAGTGTTAATAACATTGGATCAGTTGTGCCAAAAAAAAGAGTGATTTTCCCTTTATATAGATTCAGCGCATTCACTATCATTCGTAAATTGGCGTGATCAACATTCATAGTGATATGATCAAACAATATAATTTTTGGTTTATTGATTAAGATTCTAACTAAAGCTATTAATTGCCGAAATCCGTTTGAAAACATTTGCACTGCATTAGGCCCTACTCTTGTCTGAAATCCTTGCGGTAATTTGCTGATCATGTGTTCCAGGCCAATATGCATCGCAATTTCTCTTGCTAAAATTTCCTTAGAAGGATCAAATCCGGTGATATTTTCGAGTATCGTGCCATTATATAATACGCCTTCATGAGGCATGTAACAAATTTGCTGCCGCAAATTATGCAGGTTATATTCACTCACCTGTATATTATCAATCAATACTTTTCCTTGAGTAGGTAAGGAAAAATTCATCACAAAATAAAATAAATAGCGGCAGGCTCTGTATGGATCCTTGATCACCACGGTTTCTTCCGGAAAAATTTCAAGAAAAACATCCTCTACAAAAACACGGTTTTTTTCTTTTAATGAAACATGATCAAAAGTAATTTTCCCTTTGATAATACGATGCAATGTTTTTTCAGAAAATGGTTCTTCTGTAAGCGAATATATTTTTTTTAAATATTTTTGCGATGAATGAATATCTTGTTGTTGATTGTATAAACCGATAAATCGGGCGATAGGCTGCATGATTCTGCCAGAAAGTAAAATACATGCTGCAAGTCCTCCGATCGTCAACGAACCATAGATAACAAATAGCGCGCCCGCACTGACTGTGAGAAAAAAAACGAATTGCGAAAAAAATGCGACCAACGCCGTAATCGCCATTGTGCTTAAATTAATATCATAATTTGCTTCTGCTTTTTTTAATTGTAAGTATTCGCTTCGCCTCAAGATAGAGGGTTCCATTGCTAATGCCTTTAAAGTAAAAATACCGCTGAGAGAATCCACAATCAGGCTTATCCGTTCCCTATCATTTTCTTTTTGTCTTTGTAAATAAATGTTAAGGTTACTGCTGCGTTTATATATTTTTAAAGCGAGCAGAATCATTAATACTATCGGGACAATAACAAGCAAACCGCCAATATAAGCAATTAATCCGATAAAGATAATAATAAAAAATAGATCAAGAAAGTTAATAACGAATTGTTCATGATTAATTTGTTTGACTCGATTGATGACATCGCTATAAGTCAATAGACTTTGTTTTTCTATGCTGTTTTCTGGGGAAAGAATAGAATAGAGAATTTTTTCTAAAAGAGTTGTTGTCGATAAATACTCTTCGCGTGTAAAAGACCAGCTGCTGACGACTCCACGTAACGCCCGCAAAAAAACCTCGATAATAGCCGCGCAAATGACTAAAAAAATTAAAACAACGAGGGTTTTAGTGCTAGCATTTGGAATGATACGATCATACGTCTGCAACATTGCCAACGGTAATGCCAACATTAAGAGATTGATAAAAAAAGAAGGAACAACAATCCCTAACCAAAGATTTTTTTCCTGATGTGAGATACGTATATGCTGCCACGTTTCCTGAATTTGCGTCCACAATCGATTGATGGTCACCATCGTTGTTCGGCATCCCTACTCTAGTTTGGCTGTTAACTCCATGTAATTTTTTCAACTTCGCTGAAATTTAACTTACTGTTGTCACTCAGGGTAATATGGCCTGTTGCAGAAGTATCAAACTGAATAACCTGATTGACACTATCCACAGTATATGTCGCACCATTGGTAATTTCCATCGTCCAATCTGCCGTAGGTTGATTGGGTACACTTTCAGCACCCTCCACTTGAATCGTATCTATCCAAGCATCGTTACCGCCAACAAACAAATCTTTTTTTCCATCACCCAGTGCAAATAAATAAGTATCTGCGCCTGCTTCGCCATAAGCCTCATCATTATTGCCGGCACCTCCAGATAGAGTATCATTACCGGCACCTCCGTATAAAGTGTCCTTCCCCGCGCCGCCATACAAAATATCATTTCCTTCACCACCGCTTAACCGATCATTACCTACATCGCCGTATAAAATATCTGCGCCTTGCAAGCCCGAAATGGTATCTGCGCCATTTAAACCGTGAATAATATCGCCATGCTGCGTGCCACTTATTGTATTAGCGGAATTTGTGCCATCAATAATATTGAGTGGATCTACATTAACACTGATTTCCGAACTCACCGTTGATGTACTGCCATCATTTTCTGTTGCTGTCGCGGTTACCGTAAAATGATAGGTAAGATCGCCCAAAGGCGGCGTAAATGTTAAACCCGTTAATTCCTCTGGTGTTAATGCCCATGAGCCATCTCCATTATCGATACCTGCCGATAATGTCCCGCCTAGAGGAATCCCCGCAATATTAATTCCCAATGTTTCTGAGCCGTCTGTATCCATTAAACCTGCAGAAATATTCAGCGCGATAGGCTGCAGCTCTTGTCCCGTTGTATCAGCTGCAACTAATGTGGGCACATCTGGGGATGCAGGTGCAACATTGACGGGTGCATTAATAATATCAGCATCTATTTCAGGCAGTAACGTATCAACAACCTCTTGATTGACATTAGTCGAATCTTGGCCAACTCTCACTAACTGGGCCACTACAAAAGAATTTGGTTCAGAAAGGTTTATTGTCGGTGTGATACTCGATGCAGATGGCGGTATCGATTCACCTTCACCGCCTGTACTATTTGCTTGGATTTCCGAATTGATCACACCTGTTAATGAGGAATGAGGCAAATTAATCCCTGTATTATTATAAGGTAACTGCTCAGTCGCAGGAAAAGATGTTGTATGATCGATGGCTTGGGTAACATTACCCGTGATAGCAACATTATCTTGTGAATTAATATGCATATGAGAAACATTGTCTGGCATCGATAATTGTGCATGTGCTGGCGCAATGGCTGCATCACCTGTTAAAAACGTTTTTTCTAAGATGCGAAAAAAATTTGAAAATGAACCGATGTCGGCCTGTTCGATGAATGTGATAGCCAGCGCACCCAAAAGAACGGTATCACTACTCATCACTGCATTCGCGCCCATATGCATATGGTAGGGTTCTATACCATCTGTTTGCGTTGTTGACCGTGGCAAATTTGCTGGAGGAAGTGAGGGAACGGAAGCATCTAGCTGAGGGGAGGGAGAATTTGGAGTGACAAAGCCCTCACCCGGATGGTCCGGCTGAATAGGCTGAACACCATGAGATGTTTCGTTAGCAGACATATCTCACAAATCTCCATTCTCAGTACACCCTTATATTATAGCTCATATCAGAGCCAGAGTTGCCTTTATAACCGATTGTTTTTAAAGAGTTTTATAATCAATTCTTGGCATGATTCAGCCAATTATTCACCATCCATACATCTTGATCACTCAGTAATCCTGCTGCTTGTTTTAACGTAAGAAAATTAACAAGATAGAGATAACGGTCATTAATGTAGTCTCGCTCAGCTTCGTATAGATTTTCGCGTTGATTTAATACATTAATTAAATTTTCATTTCCAAAGCGATAACTTTCTTCCATGCCCAACAATGATTTTTTTGTTGCTGAAATTAATGATGCGCCTGTTTTAATTTTATTAATTCGCGCAACAATTTCATAAAAATTTTCTTTAGTTAAATCGATAGTTTCTAAAAATTGTTTATCTAATTTTTCTGAAGCAACTTCATAATCATATTTGGCTTTATCCACCTCTGCGACAACCTGGCCGCCCTCAAATATTGGAAAATTCAAACTAACACTTGCTGAAGAAGTATTAAATTTACTAGATCCCGTAGAGGGGGCTATAGGGTCTCCTATCGTTCGTGTAAAAACAATTCCATATCCACCTTGTAAGTTAAGCGTAGGCATATGCCTCGCTGTTTGTTGTTTAATATTTCGTAATGCAGCCACCTTATTGTACTGCGCCGCTTTAATGTCCCAATTTTGTTGTTCTGCGGTCTCCACCCACTGATCTACATTATTAGGATCTGGATTGATTAAAGGCACACGGTTTTTAAGAATTGCAAAATCTGGATAATATTGTTTAGTCAACATATGTAATTTTTCTTTATCATTAGTTAACATCATTTCTAGAGTCATATATTTTTCTTTAGATTTTTCATACGATGCTTTTGCAGTATGAACATCAATAATTGATGTTAAACCCGTTTTGTGGCGATGATACGCTTGATCATATTGTTTTTTATAAGCCGCACGAATCACTCCTGCTGCACGTAAATTTTCTTCGTCTGCAACTATCGAAAAATACGCTTTCGCCACACGAATAATAAGATCTTCAGCAGCCGCGTTTGCCAAAGCTTGTGCTTGTTTAGCCATTTCTTTCGCAACCAAATATTTATTGATCTTAACAAAATCCAATAAAGGTTGATTAAGAGTTAAAGCCGTATTATAACCACGCGCTGTGCTTGAAGCAGATGCTGATGCGCCATCAGGCAAACTCACCACATTCACTGCACTACCTGAAGCAATTGTTTTAGCAATGAAAGGAGTAAAAACAACCCCTGCATTTGGCAAAAGGCTCGCCAAATTAATTGGAACACCCTGGGCATTTGATAATTGTTGAGCGAGCGCTTGTTGATAGACAGGATCATTTCTGAGAGCATCTTGATAAACTTGCAATAGATCTACTGCATAAAGGTTTTCACAGTATAGCAGCAAAAAAAATAATACGAAAATACGTATCATTATAACGTCCTTATTGTTAAATTTGAAATATTCTACTTGTCCTTTTGTTGCTTAATTTCCGTTTGAAGTTCTTGGCAATAAAGATAGATACGTTTTAATTCCTCTATTTGTTTTTCATTTAACTCCCCATGATCTTTTGCCAACAGTTGTTGTAATGCAGTCATCATCACTGTTATTTTTTCTTTGGGTTTTAAGGCGTTAGATTTTTCGATGGCGTTATAAATCGCATCCCGAAGATTTTTTTGATCAATACTTCCTTTGATCAAATAGTCAGATGCGCCCCCAGAACGAAGCGCCCTTGCTGCAATCGTTTCGCTGCCTTCTCCTGTCAGGAGAATGATGGGCGCAGAAAAATCGGGATAATCGCTTCTAATCTGCTGAATCAAATCGAGCCCTGCGATATCAGGTAAATTTTGGTCGAGCAAAATGCAATCTGGCAAATGTTTTTCTAAACTCAGCAGGCCGCTCGCCGCACTGTCTGCTTCATCAAACAAAAAATGTTCTGCGCCTAAAAGGCGTTTATAAATTCGACGATCCACCATTTCATCATCAATAATTAAAACGTGTAATGGTTCTTTTATCATAAATTCTCACCTAATTATTAAGAAGGTAATTCAACGATTAATTCGTAATAATGAATAAGCGCAGTCAAATTTAAAAAATCTTCTCCCGCTTTTTCTTTGACGATATACCCCGCTACATTAAGATCGTAGGAGGCAATTTTATCCTCTTCTCGTTTTGACGTCGTCAACATAAAAACGATTGTCCTGTGTAATTCTTTATCCTTACGTAATTCCTTAATCAATTCAATGCCATTCATGCGCGGCATATTAATATCAACCAGTAAAATATAAGGAGGGATCAATTTTTCTTTTGTATTTTGACCGCGCAATAGCTGAAGTGCTTCAATGCCATCAACCGCGTAATGGATAGCATCTATCCTTTTATTTTTGGCAAATGCACGTTTCACAGCTTTTACATCGCCTATATCATCATCTACTACCAAAACAGTAATAGAACTCATAGCAATTTCTCCTGTAGATTTTGTTTTTTCGGCCAGGTGAAATAAAAAATACTGCCCTTTGGCGGATTATCAGCAATATGAATAGTGCCTCCAAATATATCGATATATTTTTTTACGAGTGCCAAGCCCATACCGCTGCCTTCCACTTCATCCTTTGGTTTTAATGTTTGGAACATTTTAAAAATTTGCTCATGAAATTTAGCCGGTATACCCGGGCCATCGTCTTTGACAGAAAAGACATAATCATTCTTATTTTCTTTAACTGTCACTTCAATAATTCCTTTTTTTGTATCATGATGCTTAATGGCATTGCTGATTAAATTTAAAAAGATTTGCTGCAAAGGCATGCGGTTCACATACACAGATGAAAATGCTGGACTCATTTTTAAAGACATCCCTTCTGGTAATGCAAGTAAAGTAACAATATCATCCATTAAAATATTCCCGGGAATAATCGTATTATAGCGCTCGTCCATCACATGTCCTGCGCGGGAATATTGCAAAAGATCATCCAGCAATTTTTCCATGCGCTTGACTCGTCCGCGCAATAAATTCATATTTTCCCGAGTTTCATCCGTTAAATATTTTTGCAAATCCTCTTCTAACCATTTTGATACATTATCGATGACCCGCAGCGGTGCTTTTAAATCATGCGAAGCAATATAGGCAAACTCTTCCAATTCTCGATTACTACGTTCTAGGTTAATGGTATATTCCGCAAGTTTTTGTTCGATTTCTTTACGTTTAGTAATATCGCGAATAGCAACAACAGCCGCTAAGCCCGTTGATGTTTGTAAAGAACGCATGCTCATTTCAACCGGAAATTGCCCCCCATCCCTTCGTAATCCAAACAATGTTTTTCTTTTTTTATTAGAGGGTGTATCTGATAAGTTAACGGCATGCTCATGAGTTTTTGTACTGCGATCTGGTATCAGTTCAGCAAGAAACTTCCCCAAAAGCTCTTGCTGTGTATAACCAAACAATTTTTCTGTCTGCGTATTGGTAAAAATAATTTTACTGGTTTTATCAATCATCGCCATGGCGTCAGGAGCCGCTTCTAAAATACGACGAAAATATTCTCCGCTATTTAATTGTTCGCTCTCTGATAAACGTATGACGTTGTTTCGCCATCTTAATTCAAAGAAAATAAACAAAACTGCCAAAACAGTCAGTGAAAACCAAGGAAGGATTTGAACCAGGGCGCTACGATGGAAGATCCACCCCAAAATCACCAAAAGAGCAGTAACCCCTATCAACACGGCGGTGAATGCATTAAATAATACATACCAATCATATTTTTTCATGGGCGCCGCCGGTTTCACTGTGTCGCGAAATGGAGGGAGGATATTTGTTAAGCGTAAAATAACCTGTGTACTTACACAATGTTCCTACGAATAAAGTGCGTACACAGAACCAACACGCAATAATTAGATCAAAAATTAATCTTTTTAAATCCGTCAGTTTGGCGTTGCTCTTAAGAAAATCTTAATTTTTTCCTTGTAACCTCATTGATCTTAAGGAGATTTTTTAAGATGTCGATATCACGATTACCTAGCCAAATTTCCGGCCAGCTCGCTTGTTGCGCGCCTGCTATATGGGAAAAAACAAAAACAGCATCTGAAGACTCTGACAAGAAAAATTTTAAAAATACGCTTAACACATTCGTCAATTCTGCCATGCAAAATAAAAGCGTAAAATTTTATTTTAAAAGTGTTTTGGACGAGCTGGTAAAAAAAAGTGCGGTAATATCCCCTTTTACCCTATTGCCTGTCGATTGGTTTTGGAACGAAATAATTAGCGTTCCTTTGCCTGCTAACGTTCCTCTTGATCCTAAAAATGAAACACGTATCATTTTTAATTTTTTAGAAAAGTTCCCTCAGCGCAGGCCTTACTTAATTGCGCAAATCGCTAAACGATTGCAAATGCAGGAAAATACTTATTCTTTACTAGAAAAAGCTCGCGATGAATTAAAAAAATTTTCTAAAGAATCCTTATCAAGGGAAATACAAGAAATCATCTCTTCTCATCGTAAAAAAGAAGCATTAAGTCATTTGACAGAAGATGATTCAGATGAAGAAACAGATTACATTCCTGTTAGTAAACCCCATCCCACCATAGAAGGGCGGGGGTATACTTTATGTACGAAAACTTGCAGCGAAGAACTTATTCTTCGTAAGAAAGAGCGTCCGGTTATTTTAAAAGAGAAATCATTCTATGATTTCATTGCCCGGCTTACCAATGATAAAGATTTATACGCTATGACAATGTCAGCCTCTTCATCTGAAAAAATAACCTCTGTTCTTTGCGATAGAATAGCATTATTTTCTTTTCCTTCTGAATGGGAAGAAAAAATTTCTGCAATAGATAAAAAAGATCAGGCACGTTTTAAGCTATGGTTATTTTGTGAAACTGCCCTTTCAAGTAGGCCAAAAAATAATAAAAAAAACTTAACGTCTACTTCGTCCATTAATAGTAGTCTAAACACCACTATTTCTTCTGCATCAGGGTCAGTGATAACGCAAGAAACCATCGCAGGACAATCGTGTGTACTTCATTCACAGTATGTAACAGATGAGAGGAATACAAAATCGCTGCCGCCCCAACGAAGTGCTCCTGAAACTCGCCATCCTGCAAAAAAGTCCTCGAATAAATTCTTTTTAGACCAGAGTCGTTACAGCGGAATTACACGCATTATCAACAGAGGGGGGAAATTTCTCTACGCGGTTGGAAAAGAATTTTTCGGTTTCAACAATACACAATCAACTTCTAGAACATCTCAAGGGGATCAACATCAAGCGACCAACGGACGCGCTGCTTTAAAGAAATAGTTTCAATCTGCGGCAGCAAATTTTTTAATATATCTTGTAAGTAGGTTCGTTTTTTTGCTTGCAATAATAACTGCACTCGATGCATGCCTGCTTTTCGCGGCATGGGCGCTGCCAAAGGCCCCATGATTTGCACGGCATTATTTTTTTCAATTTGCTTTTTTACTTGCTGCAAAAAATCCTCCGCTCGATCCGCTTTGTGTGCTTCCGCACGAAATAAAGCAAAAAAAGTGTAAGGCGGTAAATCAGCCATTTTACGTTCATTCAATAACGACGTTGAAAATTTCTGATAATTTTCGTGCAGCAATTGATGCAAAAGTGGATGATCTGGATGATACGTTTGAATCATCACAGTCCCTTCTTTTTCATCACGGCCAGAACGGCCCGCCACTTGCAATAATAACTGCCCCATGCGCTCTATTGCCCGAAAATCAGTACTAAAAAAACCGCCATCAATATCCAATATCCCTACTAAAGTCACATGGGGGAAATGATGCCCTTTAGCTAACATTTGGGTACCAATTAAAATCTGATGTTTTCTCTCTTGAATTTCCGTTAATACATTTTCCATTGATCCTTTACGCCGTGTACTGTCACGATCAATGCGTGCAATGGAATAATGGGGAAAATGTTTTTTTAATACTTGTTCTAAACGCTCGGTTCCTTGGCCTAAGGCTTCTAAATTATCCGCGCCGCATTTTTCGCAGGAAGTTAAAATATTTTTTTGCGCATCGCAATGGTGACAATGCAAACGCATCGCTTTATAATGATACGTCATTCGCGCATCACAACGTTTACACATCGCCATCCATCCGCACGCCTGACAAATTAACACTGGCGCAAACCCTCGCCGATTTAAAAATAACATGACTTGTTCATCTTTATCTAAATGATGCTGTATTGTTTTTAATAAAGAATGGGACAACCCTTGTTCTAATGATTGATGACGAGTATCAATTATTTGAAAATTCGGTAATTTAGCAACTCCTGCGCGCTCTGGCAAATAAAGAGATTGGTAACGATTTTGTTTTGCATTATGCAGTGTTTCAAGAGAGGGCGTTGCTGAACCTAACACAATAGGAATATCATTAAAATGCGCACGCATAATGGCAACATCGCGTGCATGATAGCGAAATGTATCTTGCTGCTTAAATGATAAATCATGTTCTTCATCGATAATGATCAAACCTAAATTTTCAAATGGCGTAAAAACAGCAGAACGCGTCCCGATAACAATCGGTACTTTGCCTGATTTAGCGTGCAGCCAGGTTTGAAAACGCTGTTTTTCTGTCATGCCTGAATGCAGCGTTGCAATCGGCACAGGAAATCTTTCTTGAAAGCGTGCGAGTGTTTGCGGCGTCAAACCAATTTCAGGAACTAATACTAAGACTTGTTGTCTGCGCTCCAATACATTTGCAATCGCTTGCAAATAAACTTCTGTTTTGCCGCTGCCTGTCACACCTTCTAATAAAAAAACTTGAAAGGCATTCAGTGATGATTGTATAGCAGATAATGCTTTTTGCTGAGCATCATTTAATACTAAAGGAGCACTCGATCTTTCATTCACAGAAAATAGCGTCATACGTTTTAGGGTTGTGGGTTTTCCTTGCCGCAACCATTTGGGTAATACTGCTGATAAGACTTCGCCCAAGGGATAATGATAATAGTCAGAAGCCCACTGACAAAGCTTAAGGATTTCTGAAGAAATAACAGGCGCATCATCAATCATTTCCACAGCTGATTTTAGTTTCTCGCGAGGAAGTGATGAGGTTTCACTCACCCCCAATAAAATTCCAATTAATTCACGGTGTTGAAAAGGCACTCGTATGCGTATGCCTGGTTTAAGTAAGCGGGTATCGCAATGGATAGGCGCTAAATAATCAAAATAGCGGTGCAGTTTGATGGGAAGGGTCAATTGTAAAATGGCTAATTTTTCAATAGTCATGGAAAGATACTTTAATGCACTTCCATTTGCTATGCTATAATTATCGTATAAAGATTTTTACGAAAGCGAGGCTCTATGCAAATGACCTTCTTTAAGTTACAAAAGAATGAAGTTGAGCAGTTATTAATGCTCATTTTGGATAGTAGCAGCGCGTTCAATGGATTATCTAAAGAAAATAAAGCCTCGCTCGTGGAAGAAACTGCGGACCATTTGAGCAACATAGAAATTACGAGAGAAAATATTAAACAACCTGATATGCAAACAAAATTGGGCATGGCGCTTGCTGCGGTATTTGTAAGCAGACATCCAGGCGGCAAAGCATTATCCATTGACTTTGAAAAATTATTCCAAGGATATGGTAAAAACGAATCAAGGCTCAGCATCGATGAAAAAAAACAATTAATTTCAAAACTTTTGACTGCACTGTATGAATGTGATCCCAAAGAAGCTGCTCTTTTTTTAAATTTTATGAACAAAATATTTGCTTCTTACAAAAAAAGTATGCCTTCTCCTGAAGCGGCTAATGAACAAACCTACATAGCCGTTCCCGGCAGTACTCAAAAACTCATGGATACGTACGGTATTGTCACAAAAGATAAAAATCAGGCTTTATTAACATTTGAAGAACTGGCTGCCATCTCGAGTTCTACCATTGATTATCTAGAAATACAGGGAGAACTTCCTCTAGATGGAGGTAGCTTCGGTGCGGAAATTACTCGAAAAATTATGAACTCTGGATTAACAACGACCGGAGCCGGAATGCGCCCAGACTTCAAACCGCACTAATTTATATCTGGATACTTCAATATGGATCAATCACTCGACTCTGATGTGTTACAGCAATTTGTAACCATTATCAATGACATTCCTTTCAATCGCATCTTAGGTCTCAAACTCGATACCATTGAAACCCATGGCGTTACCATGCGCTTTGCAATGACAAATGAACTCATCGGCAACTTTATGCACGGCATTTTGCATGGCGGGGTTATTTCTGCTGTATTAGATATGGCGGGCGGTGTTGCTGCCATGGTTGCTGCCATTCAAAAACGTGCCAATAAAAATATGGAAGAATTAGCCGCTATCTTAAGCAAAGCAGGCACTGTCAGCATGCATGTGGATTACATTCGCCCCGGAAAAGGACAAGATTTTTTAGCAAGCGCGCATGTATTACATAGCGGCAATAAAATTTCCTTTACGCGGATGGAATTACACAATCAAGAAAATAAATTAATTGCCGCAGGTACTGCAACTTATATGATTGGGTAACGTTCAGCAATTGCGTCAATTTTATGTAAACAAACGCCAAGCAGGAATAGCCCAAAAGTTAGGTTCAGCCAACTTCTGAATAAGATTACCGTTATAAATAACAATGCCGCCCAACCAATTGCTAAATTGGGTACTGATATTACGCATGGTATTGACATCTCTCATTGTGACTTTATCGCGTGCTTTTATTTCAATGCCAATGATTCCCTGCGGCAACTCTATCAATAAATCCATTTCTAATCCGTGACGGGTACGGTAAAAAAATAATTCTGCTTCATGCTGCATTGTTCGCAGCCATTTATATATTTCGCTGACAACCATCGTCTCATAAATTTCACCCGTTAATTCTCCCGTAAATCCAGAGAGCTGTCGTAATATCCCTACATCTAACCAATATAGTTTAGGTGTTTTTACCATACTGCTAGTCATGTTCCGTGAATACGGCTGCAATAAGATAACCTGATAAGAGAGCCTCAAGTATTCGAGATAACGACGCGTAGTATCTACGCTAACTCCACTGTCACGAGCCAATTCAGAATAATTTAATAAACAACCGCTGCACAAAGCCGCTAACTTTTGAAATAAGCGGAATGGTTGTAAATCATTGAGACGCGCTAAGTCTGCTAAATCACGTTCCAAATAAGTGTATTCATAATCCTTTAACCATTTTGCACGTTCTTCTTCTGGGATATGTAGTAACGCGGGCATACCACCCCAGCGTAATAGATGTTGATTGGCTTGTACTTTCAGTGTTTCTTCAGAATCAAACAAAAGAGGCGAAACAGAAGTCAATATTCTCGAAATATCATTTCCAGACACTATTTCCGCAAGCAAAGGTTGGCTTATTTTTTTCTCAACGGGGGTACATATTTCTGACATTAATAAAGGATAGATTTCATAAATAGCAATTCGGCCTGCTAATGTTTCGCGGATATTTTTTAATAATGTAATTTGGCTAGAACCTAGCATGACCGCAAAAGAAATTTCATGGGCATCATAAGCATATTTCACTTTCTCGAAAAGCTCAGGCGATTTTTGTGCTTCATCAATGAGCGCGTTTCCTATACTTGAAGCCCATAACGCAGTGGGAACTTGTCGAATTTTCTCCCGATTCTCGGGCGCATCGAGATTGATATAAGGCAATGAGGGATAAGCAAGCTTAGCAAGCGTGGTTTTGCCCGTTTGTCGTGCCCCCGTTAACAAGACCAATTTGCGCTGATCTTGCGCGGGCAAGCGCGTTCTTAACAGTCGATTTTTTAAAATTTCATCCATATCGTCTATTTTACCGTAAAATAGACGATATAATCAACGATTTTACGGTAAAATTTACGACAATATCGTAAATTTTACCAAAATGCTCGTTTTATAGTGTGGGGAAGCTCTATCCTTCCCTCAAATTTATGTTATCCTTTCGCCTCTGATATTGGCACATAATAAAAAGGGAATTGTCTATGCATCGCATACTCGTGGTCGGCGCAGGAAAAATTGGTTCATTGATTGGAACGCTTTTATCTCAGTCAAATGATTATCAGGTCTATCTTTCAGATATCAACATCAATACACCTTATTTGAAACGCCTTTTTGATAAAAAATCATCGATAGAATTAGTAGAACTTGACGCGCAAAAACCAGAAACCATTGCTGCATTTTTGCGTAAAAATCCGGTTGAAACGATTATTTCCAGCTTGCCTTATTATTGTAATATCGCAATCGCCCATATTGCCAAAGAATTTAAGTTAAATTATTTTGATTTAACTGAAGATACAAACACAGCCAATACGGTGACAGAACTTGCTAAAAATATGTCGACTGCTTTTGTACCGCAATGCGGGCTTGCGCCGGGATTCATCAGTATTGTCGCAAATCAACTCATGAAAAATTTTCCTGTTCTTGATTCAGTTAAAATGCGTGTCGGTGCATTGCCTGTTAATATCAGCAATGCATTACAATATTCACTCACTTGGTCAACCGATGGTTTAATCAACGAATATGGCAATCTTTGTCAAGCAATCATGGATGGTGAAGAAGTTAAATTGTTGCCGCTCGATGATATTGAAGAAATTAAAATTGATGGTTTGACCTATGAAGCATTTAATACGTCCGGCGGTATTGGCAGTTTAGCAGACTCTTATAGAGACCGCGTGAATACCTTAAGTTATAAAACCATCCGTTATCCAGGACATTGTGAAAAAATGCGATTTCTCATGAATGATTTAAAATTAAATAATGATCGTGACACGTTAAAGCGCATTTTAGAAAATGCAATTCCAAAAACCGGACAAGATGTCGTGCTTGTGTATGTCTCTGTCACCGGCAAACAAGATGGTTTATATTCCGAAGAAAATTATGTCAAAAAATTCTACCCGAAAAAAATTAACAATACACAATGGTCTGCCATTCAATTAACCACCGCATCTGCGATTTGTGCAGTGCTAGATAGGGTGGTCACACAGCCTGGAAAATATCAAGGCCTCATCACACAGGAACAATTTTCACTCGATGAATTAACCAACAACCGCTTTGGACAATATTATGCATAATTCTCTTTTAAAGGCGCTCAACTTAACCGATAAAAATGCCGGTACCAGTACAGATGTTTCTTGGTGGGCAAAAACAACCGATGAAAATGAAATTATTTCTTATAATCCATCTGATGGTAAGGCAATAGCCAGTGTTTATAATGCGTCGCATGCGGATTACGAGAAAGTGATTAACACTTCAGAAAAAGCTTTTCTTGAATGGCGTATGATGCCCGCACCCAAACGTGGAGAAATCATTCGTCAATTAGGCGATGCATTACGAAAACAAAAAGATGCGCTCGGCAGTTTAGTTTCCTTAGAAATGGGAAAATCTAAACAAGAAGGATTGGGTGAAGTTCAAGAAATGATAGACATGGCTGATTTAACTGTCGGCCAATCGCGTATGCTGTATGGTCAAACCATGCATTCTGAGAGGCCTTTGCACCGCATGTATGAACAATGGCATCCGCTGGGTGTCGTCGGTGTTATTTCTGCTTTTAATTTTCCTGTTGCGGTTTGGGCGTGGAATGCATTTTTGGCCGCCATTTGTGGAAATACTGTGGTCTGGAAACCTTCCCCCAAAACACCGCTTTCTGCTATTGCCGTGCAGCATATTTGTAATGATGTCATGCAAAAAAATAATTTGCGCGGGATATTTTCCTTGTTTATTACGAACAATAATGATTTAGCGGAAGAATTCATCGATGACAAACGTATTCCACTCATTTCATTTACCGGATCAACTGCTATTGGCCGAGAAATCAATCAAACGGTTGCCAAACGTTTAGGTAAAGTATTGCTCGAATTAAGTGGGAACAATGCCATTATTGTCGATGAAACCGCTGATTTAAAATTGGCAGTGCCTGCCATTTTATTTGGTGCGATAGGAACAGCAGGCCAACGCTGCACGACCACGCGTCGGTTGTTCGTGCAAGAAAATATTTATTCTCAATTAGTCGATGCCTTAGTGAAGGCCTATGCCAACATCACCATTGGCGATCCACTCGATGAAAAAAATCTCATGGGCCCTTTAATTGATCAAACAGCGGTAAAACATTACGAAGAAACGATTGCCCAAATTAAAAAAGCCGGCGGGAAAATGTTAGCGGGTGGAAAAGTGATTGATCGTCCCGGCTTTTTTGTCGAGCCCACTTTAGTTGAAGCTAAAAACGAATGGGACATTGTGCAGCACGAAACTTTTGCACCGATTTTATATCTCATGAAATATAAAACCATGGATGAAGCAATTCAAATGCAAAATCATTCACAACATGGTTTATCCTCTGCATTATTTACAAAAAATCTAAAACACGCAGAAAATTTTTTATCTGGGCGCGGCAGTGATTGCGGAATTGCTAATATTAATATCGGCACATCAGGTGCTGAAATTGGCGGCGCTTTTGGCGGTGAAAAAGATACAGGCGGTGGGCGTGAAGCGGGTTCCGATGCTTGGAAAGCGTATATGCGCCGTCAGACCAATACCATTAATTGGAGCGATGCATTGCCATTGGCACAAGGGATTAAGTTTGAGTTGTAAAATAATAAACTACACTTTGTACGTGGCCATTTTTTCTTGCAAGTATTTTCTTTTTACTATTTCGCTGCTACTGATGTTTTATAGAACGTGAACGAACTTTTATAAAACTTGCAAGAAAAAATGGTCGCATACAAATAGAGCGATATTTCAAATTGCAATATTGTACTGTAGTATCTTCCTTATGACGCTGCCTCTCATCACGCCAAAAGATACTTTAAAAAAAAATTATCATGATTTTTTAACTTCTTTACATGTATTAAATTTTAACGGTGAAATCAGAACAGATTATGCAGCACGTCTTTCCGTTGCAACTGATAACAGCATTTATCAAGTCATTCCAGAAGCCGTTATTTTTCCACGCAGCACAGAAGATATTGTGACTATCATGAAATTGAGTCAGGAAGCATCATTCCAAAGCATTCAATTTTCGCCGCGTGGCGGGGGCACCGGAACAAATGGTCAATCACTTTCAAGCGGCATCATCATAGATTGCTCTAAATATCTTTGTCATATTCTTGAAATTAATTTAGCGGAAGAATGGGTGCGCGTTCAGCCAGGCGTTGTACTCGATCAACTCAATCAATATCTCTTACCTTACGGTGTTCATTTTGCACCTGAAATTTCACCTAGCAATCGCGCAACCATCGGCGGCATGGTAAATACTGATGCTTGCGGCAATGGTTCCAAAATCATAGGGCGTACGAGCGATCATATTATTGATTTAACCTGTGTATTAAGTAACGGCACCATCATCCAATCAAGCCAATCGAATCCTCAGGATACTTTACAAAAAGCATTAACCGATATTTTAATAAAAAATGAATCACTCATTCGTGAAAAATTTTTTAAAGCACCCCGCACCTTAGGCGGTTACAATTTAGCAAAAACCTACCAAGGGAAATTAAATTTAAATTATTTGTTGGCAGGGTCGGAGGGCACCTTAGGAATTATCAGTGAATGTAAATTAAAATTATCTCAAACACCTAAGTTTAAAAAATTAGTCGTCATCAAATATCGTCATTTTGAAGATGCTTTGCACGCCAAAGAAATCACTTCTGACCTAACGCCGCTTGTGATTGAAACCTTGGATGAAAAATTGCTAAGCATTGCTAAAAAAGACAATATCCATTTAAAAATTGAAAATTTCATTGAGGGTGCAAACGCGATTAATTTAGTGGAATTCGTGGGGAATGATGAAACTATTTTAAATGAACAAATTAAAGTGCTTTGTCACAACATTGATGAAAGCGAAAAATCGACAGGTTACTATCTTGCAAAAAATGATGCGGAAATAAAATTATTGTGGGAGTTACGAAAACGCGCCGTTGGACTGATTAGCAAATGTCTGGATGGCACACGAAGGCCGATCCCCTTTGTTGAAGATACTGCGGTGCCGCCCGAAAAATTAGCTGATTACATTAGAGAATTCAAAAAACTTCTTGATGAACATCAATTAACCTACGGCATGTATGGTCATCTCGATGCAGGCTGCGTGCATGTGCGCCCCGCCCTCGATATGAAAAAATCATCTGATGAAAAATTAATGCATACACTGTCTGATCAAGTGGTAGGGCTTCTCAAAAAATATGGCGGCGTCCTATGGGGTGAGCATGGCAAAGGATATCGCAGTGAATATGGGCCTGCCTTTTTTGGAGACGAACTTTATCTTGCATTACGACAAATTAAAACATTATTTGATCCTTATCATCAATTAAATCCCGGAAAGATTGCAACTCCGCTGCCAACGAAAAATCACCTGGTTTCACTCACTCATTCACTGCGCGGCCATGTGGATAAAGAAATTTCAGTTCATGATGGAAATAGCTACGCATCTGCATTGGCCTGCAATGGTAATGGCGCATGTTTTAATTTTGCAACGAATGATGTGATGTGCCCCTCCTTTAAAGTAACTCATGATCGTATTCATTCGCCTAAAGGCAGAGCAAGCATCATGCGCGAATGGTTACGACAACTCTCAAAAAAAAATGATGTAGTGGAGAATTTACCGAGAACTTTTAATATTGTTAAATTATTTCGTTCGAAAAAAAATGCTGATTTTTCTCATGAAGTTTTTTCTGCGATGAGCGGGTGCCTCAGTTGCAAAGCATGCGTCAATCAATGCCCGTTAAATGTAGATATCCCCGACATAAAATCAAAATTTTTAAATGTTTATTATTCACGTTATCGGCGAAAATTACGTGATTATGTCATTGCACATACAGAAACGATTGCTAAATGGCAGGCGAAATACCCTTCTATTTCAAATGCTCTTTTTCAAAATCATATCATGCGCTTTATTTGTAATAATTTATTAAAAATAACTGATCTTCCACGCATTGAACCTTGGCGGGACGAAAAAAAATATTTATTACCTAAAAAGACGCTAACAGCTCATTCCATTATTTTAATCCAAGATGCATTCACCTCATTCTATCATGAAAAAGTGATGCGAAGTTTTTGTGATTTTTTTGAATCCATCGGATTTTCAGTGCATGTCGCGCCTTTTTTTAAAAATGGCAAACCATTGCAACTCACCGGATTTCTTGATCATTTTTCCCGATTAGCACAAAAAAATATGGATTACTTAAAAAAATTAGCGGCACTAAATGCGCCGCTAATTGGTATTGAGCCTAGCATAACGCTCACTTATCGCGATGAATATCAAAAAATCATCGGCCGAAAAAATATGGGCTTTACCATTCAACTACCGCAAGAATTTTTACAAAAACATCTTGATAAATTACCCAAAATAAATTCTCCCGAAACCTATTATTTATTGAGCCATTGCACAGAAAAAACGACTCTTGTTGAAACTGATCAACAATGGCAAACTATTTTTAGTGCGATGGGATTACAGTTAATTTCTGTTAGCGTGGGTTGTTGCGGCATGGCAGGCGCTTATGGACATGAAATAGAAAATCGAGACAATTCTTATCAACTCTTTCAAATGGATTGGCGGTCTTTAATCAACAAATACGGGACACATGTATTAGCAACGGGTTATTCCTGCCGAACACAGGCAAAACGTTTCGGTAAAATTACTTTATTACATCCATTAGAAATATTATTATCTAAAATAAATAAGGAGCGCTGATGAGTTATCAAACATTGTTTTCCACTCTCTGGGAAGATTATATAAAACGCAATCCGCACGCTGAAAAAGTCCACCATTTATTGACGAAAGAAGGTGAAACAATTCAAAATGATCATATTGCATTTCGCACCTTTAATCATCCTAAAATCAATATTGATCAATTAGCTAGATTTTTTATTGCCTATGGTTATGAAGAGAAAGAAAAATATGATTTCCCTATCAAAAAATTATTTGCTAAACATTATGAACATGAAGACCCTCTTGCTCCCAAAGTTTTTATCAGCGAATTATTGACTGAACAATTTAGTCTTGAATTGCAGGCAACAGTGAACGCCTGCATCCAACAAATCCCTGCGGACGCTTTATATTCAGAAGAATTTCTAACAGCGGGCACTTTTTGGCAGCCGTTAAGTTACACTCTTTACAAAAAATTATTGACAGAATCTGAATACGCAGCATGGATGTATGCTTTTGGATTTTGCGCTAACCATTTTACAGTTAACATTAATCAATTTCATACTCTTAAAGAAATTAACGAACTCAATTCTTTTTTAATAAAAAATCAATTTACATTAAACACATCTGGTGGGCTCGTGAAAGGGACGCCTCAAGATTATCTCGAACAATCAAGCACAATGGCTGAAGAAGTGTCCGTAAAATTTATTGAAGGAACTTACAATATTCCTTCATGTTATTATGAGTTTGCTAAACGTTATGCGCAGCCGAATGGAAAACTTTATTCGGGATTTGTTGCAAAATCAGCAGACAAAATTTTTGAAAGTACGGATGTGGGAAGAAAAAATAAATAGCCAATTACACAGACCCTAGAAACTGCTTGCCAATAAAAATGTATATTTATAACAAAATCGCTTTAAAATCCGTTGCCAAGCGTTGTAAATCTAATTTGTTTAAAAACAGGGAATAACACATCCAAGCAGAGAGCGCTGCAATGTCTTTAAATTGCGGAGGAATATAAAGCGGCGGCACGACAATTTTCTCTTCGATTAAATCAGCCAAAATATGAATATCTTCTAAAGTCGTTTTACCCATAAAAAGCAGCGGAATGTTAGAAATTAATCCGCGTTGAACTGCTAACCGTACATAATTATAAATTAAAATAAATCCTTTGCTGTATGACAAATCTTTGGTAAAAGGCCCGCTATCTGCAGTGCTGCCGCGAAAAACACGCGTCGTTGAATGATAACTATCTATTTCTTCCAGTCCTTGTTCACGATAAAAATGATAAACATCTAAAAAATTAGCCCCTTCTTCTGCCATGTTGACGGCGGTAATGCGATTGGTCAATCGTTTTAATCGGCCGGGATAAGAAGAAAAAGTAAATACTTCTGTAATAATTGCCAACCCTTCTTGAGTAATCGTTGATGAAGGCGGCCCTTTACTTAAAAAAGTACAGACTGGTTGCGCCAACCCATTTAAAGTAGTGCCTAAATGCACCCAGCCCTCATGAATTTCAAAAATCCGAATTTCGCGTTCGCTAAACATATAGCCTTTATGAATTTTAATTCGTTCAGCACCAGCTGCTGCATCCGCTAAAATACCATCGCTTAATTCAACTCGCGGCCCGCGACCTCCGTTGGTATTAGCAAAATAGTTTGATAACCGTTCGCTTAAAATAGCGACCGTTTCTTCACTGGTAAATGTTTTTTGATCCGCTTCTGTTGCTACACGATCTTTAATGTTATCCAGCGTGTTTGTCACTAAAGTCGCTAAATCTTTTAACGTGGGCGCCCCGATATGAAAAGCATCTTCTGAACTGCCGTATAATTCTTGCGAAATTTCAGTGAACCGAGGGGTGCCACGCTCCATCAACATCCCGACTACCCGGCAGTATTCACGGCACATACGCTGCATAATACTGCCAACGCCGCTATATTGACCCAGTTTGCGTCGAATATTGCGTTCTATTTCATGGAATTCGTCAATTTTTTGCCGCGGGTCGAATTGCAGTGGATTTTTCCGTAAATAATAATCCGTATCAACGTTTGGTAATTTTTTGCATTTGTGCTTAAAAAAATATTCTTGAACTTCCGCATCCCACTTAATGGCGTCTAAGACACGAATTGGCTTTTGGCACGCAACAATCCGCTCAGATAATTCGTGAATGACTTTCTGATAATCATCGCCATTTAACATAGAGAGTCCGTATCTTCTGCCTCGTCAATGGTAACAAGAAAAAAGAAGTGAGACCAGCAATGTGTGATATCACAGCATACCAAATTTTTTCAACTTAGCACGCAATGTTCCGCGTGAGAGCCCCAAAATACGCGCTACTTCCGATTGATTATTTCGGGTGTGTTTCATAACCACCGATAAAAGCGGTTCCTCGATTTCATCTAGAAAAAAATCATATACATGACGCGGTTCCTCGCCTTTTAAATTAGCAAAGTAGTGTTGCATCACTTCAGTGACATTTTCACGCAATGAAACAACGAGTGGATCGGTATAGGGGTTGACTTTATTATCATCCATGGGACTTTATCCTTAATAAAAAATGGTTAATCTACAAAAAGCAATTTTCGGCGTTCTGTTTCTACTGCACATTCTATGCAAAACTTAAATCCCAGTTGACGGCGTACCAGCGGAATTGCTTCTTCGCACAATGCGCAATTCTTAGGCCCCATTTTGCCAGACGTCGTAAGACGCAATCTATTTAACGCGCTTGACACTTCACTTGCAATCAAATCATTTGCCATATCAGCTTCATCAGCCATAGTATACACCTCATCAAAAGGACTGACGATTATAGGGAAAACTTTTCGAATGTCAAAATGTTATTATGAACAATAAAAATTGTACTTGAAATGCATTTTTTTAGAAAATTTGTCTTGCTTTTGGTAATATAACCCTTAATATTAACTCCCTAGAAGCATCTCTCAGAAAATCCCATACTCCGTCCATCATCCTTTCCTCTATTTTCAAAAATAACTGACTATTTTAATGAACAAGTAAGGAATATAATGAGAATTAGAAAAAATGAGGACTCTATGACTCAAGATGCAAGACTCGCTGTTTTAGAAACGACTATCAGTCATATTCATGAAACATTAGAACGTATTGACAAACGCTTTGATAAAATTGATCAACGATTTGATGCCATTGATAGAAAGTTTGAAATGGTAGATAGAAAATTTGAACTGGTAGATAAAAAGTTTGAAATGATGGATAAGAAATTTGAAATAATGGATAGGAAATTTGATACGATCAACAATCGCCTTTGGTCTAATTTTCTATGGTTACTAGGATTCATTATCTCTTCAACAGCCAGCATGCTTGCTGTGATGGCTCATGGGTTCCACTGGTTTTAGTGAAAATATTTTTACCCCAAATCCCCAAACAAACATTGTAATGCCGTCATAGCAGCAATGCCTGCTGTTTCTGTGCGTAAAATGCGAGGGCCTAAATTAAGCGGCAAAAAACACTGTTGCACAGCCTGAGTCATTTCTTGCTCGCTTAATCCACCTTCGGGGCCAATTAACAGTATGACACGAGAATGATTTTCAATTGTGAAAGTTTTTAATTTTTTATCCGTGTGCGGTGATAATACAAAACAATGATCGGCTTTGGCCGTTTTAAGCCAAACATCGAGAGATTGTGGTGCCAAAATAGTAGGAACTGTATTTCTGCCGCATTGTTCACAAGCGCTTATTATAATAGATTGCCAATGCTCAATTCTTTTTTTACTGCGTTCGCTATCTAATTTCACGTTACATCGTTCCGTAAAAAGAGGGATAATTTTCTTCACCCCCAATTCAACCGCTTTTTGAATGGTGTAATCCATTTTTTCACCGCGCGAAATGCCTTGCGCCAACCAAAGATCAAGTGAAGATTCAACATCGCGATCAATCAATTGTTTAATTTCTACAGTTACTGTTTTTTTATCGATAGATTGAATAACACTCGCATACTCTCCGCCTTCGCCATTAAAAATAATGGCAGGGTCCCCAATTGATGCGCGCAACACACGTGCAAGATGATGGCTCGCTTTTTGGTCCAATTGAATGGCTGTGTTTACCTTTAAAGGAATCGCTTGAAAAATACGTGTGGTCATAATGGAATCATATAATCTTTGACCGGTTGGCCGCCTATTAAGTGTTCTTGAATAATACGTTCCAATACCGGCGGTAAACAGGAGTGATACCAAACACCTTCCGGATACACGACTGCAATAGGGCCTTGACGGCAGATACGCAAACAATTGGCCTTGGTGCGATAAATACCGCCTTCTTCTGTTAAATGCAGATCATCAAGCCGTGATTTTAAATATTCCCAAGCCGCCAACCCTTGTTCCAACTCACAGCATTTAGGCTTAGT
>AMFJ01007583.1_pt1 | contig 33219 bp, 35 predicted proteins | sample 427208 | NCBI WGS metagenome assembly AMFJ01 (sample SAMN02954298, study PRJNA114691) | groundwater metagenome | biome: aquatic; feature: subsurface aquifer; material: sediment; isolation source: subsurface aquifer sediment | place: USA: Rifle, CO | collected 2008-08 | reverse complement strand
AAATATGTGACCTAGTCACCAACTTTAACCGCAGTCCAAAAATCGAGCCTGTAAGAGATTCTATATCTTGATTTTTATATTTTTAACCAGACAGGCTCTTACTTTTACATTTGAATCAAACAGGCTCAAATACTGGCAAGATAAAATTGATTATAATTTTATTTTTATAAGGATATAAATAAAGAAGCAAAATTATAATACCAACTGGAATATATAAATATGTTTTTTAAATTAGTATACTTTAGTTACAGGAAAACTATAACAATTATCGATTCTTAATGAGATAAAAGTTGTATATAGTAATAATTATGAGAGTGTTTTATTGAGTTTTATTTTTAAAATTACATAAAACACTGGGATGTGTAATTTAGGTTAGGAGTCTAGATGAGTATCGTTGTCTATATTGATCTAAGATCTTTTTTGGCATTCAAAAGTTTTGCTTTAGATGTCTTGAAAGATCTTAGATCAAGACTATTAATCAGGGATTATTTAAAGACGGCATATGAATATATAGACCTAAGATAGATACACTCTATCTTGTCTGTTTATGGGAGATGTTAATGGGAATAAGTATAAGAAATTCTCAAAACTATGTGATTGTTGATATACATACATCATTTCTTGACGATCATATGGTTGGGATTTTAAGATTTACTTTATATGATTTGATAAAGCATGGGCAGATAAATATCCTTCTGAATATGTCTGTGATTAATTCTATAAATAGTAATATTCTTGGATGTTTAGTTACGGCACAAAAAAAATGCCGAAAAAAGGGTGGTAATCTTTGTATTTATGGTGTTCAGCCTGATGTTTTAATGATTTTCTATATAATTAGGCTTGATGAGTATTTAAATCTTTATAATAATGAGATTGATGCATTAAATAATCAGAATATTCTGACTAAAAGAAGGCTCAGGGTTGTAAGGGGCTAATTTTATCCTGTAATAATTTTGATTAACTCTTTAGTGCTGTAATAATTCTCAATTATATGAATTCTAGCTTCGAGTTTATTTTCAATATCTTTTATAGTAAGGTTATCAAGAAATTCATCGGTATATTTTCTCAGCATAACAGATGGAATAATAAGATCCGTTATATTAGATTTAATTGGTAAAAGATTATCAAGTAAATCCTGTCCGGTAACAAGGCCTGAAACTGTTACATCATTGCCCCAGAAATTGCTTTTTATTGGGATTAAATTTATTTCAAGATTTTCAATTACATTTAATTTTTCTACTATTGGTTTTAATGCATAACTTGCTATTTTACCCGTTGATATTGTTAATTTTTTGGGAGCTGGTAATGATATAGGCAGGCTTGATCTGCTTATTTCAAAATCATCTAGCAACATTCTGCAAGTTCCAATTCCATCATCCAGCTGATCAAAATCATTGTAAAATTCTGTTTCAGGCAGGTTGCATTCTGTCATAATATATAATTCATCTGCTGGAAAAGCCAGATTGTAGCCCAAATTTTGATTGAATTCATATATTTGCGATATTATTTCTTCAGCTTTTTTCGGGTCTACTTTATTTAGATTATTATCAGTTCTATACTTGGTAATTCCAACAGGCACAACTGCTATGGATAAGATGTTTGACTTCAAAGCCGCAAGATCATTCAATGTTTTATTTAGCTCTTCACCGTCATTAATTCCAGGACACAGGACTATTTGTACATGAACAGGGATTTGAAGGTTGTTAAGCCATGTTAATTCTTGCATAATCATGCCTGCTTTTGGATTTTTGAGCATAAATGAGCGCAATTCAGGATTTGTTGTATGGACTGAAATATATAATGGCCCTGGTCTTAAATCTTCAATGCGTTTCTTATGTTCTTCATTCAGGTTTGTCAATGTGATGTATGTTCCTTGCAAGAACGATAATCGATAATCGTCATCTTTTACATATAGACTATTTCTTAGTCCACAGGGTTGCTGATCAACAAAGCAAAATATACATTTGTTGTTACAGGGAATGATTTTGTCAAAAACAGCAGATTCAAAGTTTATCCCAAGATCCTCATCAATATCTTTTTCAATATCAATAATTTCTTCCTCTCCATTTGCTCGTTTTATATGGAGAGAAAGTTCTTCTGAAGCTGTTAAATATTTATAATCAATTAAATCTCTGGGTTTTATATCGTTAATAGAGATTATTTCATCTTTTGGTTTTATTTCCAGATCTTCAGCAATGCTGTCAGGATTTATATTGTTAACTATAGCTGGCATGGTTTATCTACTTATTTTATATACACACTATATTTTAATATAAGGTGATAATATCACCAAATTTATGTTAACGGCTAACATCTCAGGAATATTATTCAAACACAAGGCTATTCCTGTTCGATGTATATTTGTCCTTCTTCAGGCGGATTATTTTCTATTAATCCATAAACATATGCAACAACAAGGCCGCTAAATGCGTTAAATAACGCACTTAATAATGCCATAAAGAAAACCAGCATTGGTATTACCAGTAAACTATAGCTTGTAACCCAGAATGATCCGAAAGGATTTAATCCTGTAGATGCTCTAAATATCATATTTATTAAAAAAGAAATTGGTAAATATATGACAGAGCTTGCTATAATTGCAGAGGATCCTGATACAGCGCCAATTATGGCCCCATCTTGCGGTGACAGGATGCCAACAAAGGAATTTCTTTTCATATAAAACACTATTGCTGAACCAATAAATATGTATGTAAAACAGGCAAGAGCTTGAACATAAGGAATTAATAAAATTACTCCCAAAATAGCTCCTAATATTGCCCCAAGGACTATAGATGATTTTATTAATAATTTCATTGATTATGATACTCCGTTTTTCTATATCAATTAAATAATATCAGCTGGTAATTATTTTTGAATACAGCGAAATATGGAAAGTTTAGGATATTATAATTTTCTCATATTTTTTCGGGATTTTCTTAAAATTGAATTTATTATGGTGAATTATTCTCAAAATTTGTGGGGCATTAAACAAACATAAGATTTATTTCCTGGTTTAAACTGTTACAAAAACCTTCAGGACTGAATTTACCAATTATAGATGAACTGTTTCAAGTTTTAGAAGTGCTAATCTTCTTGCCCTGCTTAATTTTAATACAAATAGTATTCTGAAATTTGGAAAGCAGGTGGTATAAAATAATAGTACAATTATAAAAGGATTAAAATTCAAAAATATAACAGTAAAATATATAATTATGTTAATGGATAAAATAATTTTTGAATTTTAATATGGAGAGACTTATGACAAAAGAGATTGTAGTTATAGATCGTGACGGATATAAGCTGACTAATTACAGAATTCCCTGCAGAAGGGCGACTCTGTGGATAGGCCAGACCTGCAATCTCAGATGTAAATTTTGTTATTATACAAAAATGGTGAGTGATTTAGAGCATCCTCAGCATAGCTTTATGTCAATTAATAAAATAAAACAAATTTGCAAAGTTCTTGTAGGGAAATATAACAATAATTCTGTTGATATTGAAGGTGGAGAACCGACTATATATAAGGATATCCATGAATTAATAAAGTATTGCAATGAAATAGGTTTAAAACCTACTCTTATAACTAATGGTCTTGTTCTTGATAAGACAGAAACCTGTCAGAAATTTAAGGAATCAGGCATTTATGATTTTCTTATAAGTGTTCATGCGATAGGTGATGTATATGATGAAATAGTTCAGGTTAAAGGTGCTAGTGCAAGACAGTTAAAAGCCCTTGATAACCTGATAGAAACAGGGATTCCTTTTAGGTTTAATACAGTCTTATCAAAAGAAGTTCTCCCTCAATTAATGGATGTGGCTAAACTTGCTGTTGAAAAAGGTGCAAGAGCTGTTAATTTTATAGCTTACAATCCTTTTAATGATCAAAGTACAGGCCGAACTGATGAAAATATTCCAAAATATACAGAAATAATTGAAAAACTTGCCCCTGCTCTTGATTATCTTGATGAAAACTTTATAGAAGCAAATGTAAGATATCTTCCATTCTGTGTATTTGAAGAAAAATACAGAAAATTTATCCAGAATTTCCAGCAGAGAGTTTATGATCTTCATGAATGGGAAAGTGCTGGAGAAGTTTGGACATCAGCTCCCTCTCAGCGAACTGCTTCTGATGAGTTATCAGAGCCACCGGATTTTTATAAGCATATGAATAACTGGAGAAAGGCTTTTCGCGGTGCTAAAGATGGAGCATTATACAGCCATATAGCAGAACAGCTTGCAGAAAAATTTAAATCAGTAATAGAGAGCGATAAAAAAATAGGAATTTGCCTTTTTGGCAATCCAAATACGAATATGCAGGTGGTAAATTCACTAAATTCAAGCCCTGTATTAAAGGATAAATTTGAAATAAAAGCATTTATTTCATCAAAAGCATATATCTCCGATGATCAAATTCATGGGTATCCTTGGATGTCTGATGAGTGGCTTGCTGAAAATATTCCCGATATTATATTAATCACTTCTTATGCACATAAAAGCCAGATTAAAAATCTCTTAGAAGAGAAGAATCTTGGTAAACTTGCTATATCTGTTTTTGAAGAATCAGATGATGAATCCAACGAGTATGCTAAGGAATTTTATCTGCCAGAAATGGGTGAAATAGAGAATTTTACAGAACTGGAATATGCTTATAAAGAGCATAGGCTGTTTTGCGCTAAAATAAATCCTTATTATAAAGGTGATAAGTGTCAGGAATGTTCAATTAGGCCAATATGTGACGGATTTCATAAAGATTATGTTGAGTATATAGGTTTTAACGAAGCAAAATCTATTAAACTTGATAAAGTTGTTTATGATCCAAGGTTTTATATAAGTGATCAGCTAAAAGTAGTTGAAAAAGAAGATTATGAATGGGCATTACCATATAATGCAGATGTAAAAGCAAGTAGTGTTCTATAATTAAGGAAAATCTCAGTGAAAAAGAAAGTTTTCTTTATAAGCCAGAATACTGATGTAAGCGGATCACAGTTAAATCTTAAGAATATAATCAGCTTCTTGAAAGATGATTATGACATTTTTCTTTGGTCTCCAACTGATGGAGAATTGGCGAAGTACTATAGAGAAAATAATATTCCTTTATATGTAAAAGACTTTTTTGTCGATAGCACCAATCGCTTTAAAGAAGAAATTGAATTCTCTCAAGAAACAGAGAAACAGATAAAGAGATTTATAAAAAAATACAGAAGCTCCAATAAAAAAATAGCTATAAGATGCGCAGGGCGTATTACAGAGAAATTATTAGAAGAATATGACTTCTCAGAAGTTAACTTGATAGGGCTTTTTGATGGTAATCCGGCATTATTCGGTAAGGAAATTGGTGGGGTTCCGGTTTATTCAAAAGATGAGATTGATAAATTTGATATTGATATTCTGGTTATAGCTCATAAACAACCAAAGCATTTGAGAGAAGAATTTAAAGGCAAAAAAATAAAAATAATAGATGATCTTTTCATAGGATCAAGAACGTCACGTGTTTTAAGGCTTTTAAGATTTTATACAGACTTGATTGAGCCTATAAAGCTAATAGCAAAAATCAATCCTGATATAGTTTTTATAAATAATTTAAGATGCTTTTGGGTAGTTATAGCAGGGAAGCTGCTTGGTAAAAAGGTTATATGGGCTATTCATGAATGTTTTAGTCCTAGGACTTTTCAGGCATTTCCGCAAAATGTGTTTCTGAGTAGCTTTAGATTTGTTGACAGATTTATTTTCCCTTCCCGTATTACTGCTGAGATGTTTAAGGAATTTGTCCCTGAAAATAAGGTTAATATTATAGGTAATGGATTAAATATTAGTGATATAGAGAAATATAAGCAAAATATCAGCATTGTTGATGTGAAAAATGAGCTCGGTATTCCTTTAGATCACAAAATTATCTGTAATGTCGGGATAACTGACAGTGTAAAAGGTCAGATTCATCTTGTAAAAGCTGGAATAAATCTTTTGAAAAAATCCCCTGATAAGAACTTCTCGTTTATTCTTGTTGGGGCAAAGGAAAATTTATATCTGGCTAATATAAGATCTATGATAAATGAAGCTGGATTTATGAACCATTTTCACTTAATTCCTGTAACAAGAGATCCGTTTAAATATCTTAGTATTTCTGATATATACGTGTGCAGTTCAATGCAAGAGTCATTTGGTATTGCATTAATTGAAGCTATGGCGTTTAATATTCCGATTATCGCTACTGATACTTATGCAATACCAGAGCTCATATCTCATAATGAGACAGGAATGTTAATTCCCTTAAAGAATATGGAAATACATATCGAAAATGAGATAAATAACTTAGTTAATAATCCTGAAAAGATGAAGATTCTTGCTGAAAATGCTCATAGAAAACTTCTATCTCAATATACAATCGAGATAGAAGTTGCAAAATATAAAAAAGTCATAGAAGGCTAATTTATATTTTGCTAGAGTGGAAAATGTTATTCTAATCAAGCATTTGAATATTTTTCGTTCTTAAGGTATCGTGTTGGAGAATAGAAGATAGTATTATCAAGGATAAGACTTATGAGTACAGCAGTAAAATTTACTAAAATGCACGGCTTGGGCAATGACTTTGTTCTCGTTGACGGGTATGAATTTGAAAAACATAATATTACTTATGAAGAATTAGCTAAGAAAATATGTGACAGAAATTTTGGTGTTGGAGCCGATGGCTTAATTATTGTTAATCCCATAGATGTTAAAGCTGATACGGATACTACCTGGAGAATCTTTAATTCTGATGGTTCTGAGCCTCAGATGTGTGGTAATGGAATAAGATGCTTTGCTAAATATGTTTATGAAAAAGGCATAGTCAGTAAGAAAAAATTCACAATTAGCACACTTGCAGGCATTATCACACCTGAAATTCTGAATAGTGGTGAAATAAGAGTTGATATGGGTAGTCCTGTTTTTGAGGCTTCAAAAATTCCAACATCTATAGATCATTTGGATTGTATTATTGATTATCCCATTCAAGTAGCAGAAAAAGAATTTAATATTAATGCAGTTAGCATGGGTAATCCACATTGTATAATTTTTACAGATGAAGATACAATCAAGCTGGCAAAGGAATATGGCCCTGCAATAGAAGTACATGAGTTATTTCCCGAAAAAACAAATGTGGAATTCGTTAAAATATTATCCAGAGATAATGTCCGGATTAACGTCTGGGAGCGAGGTTGCGGTATTACTCTTGCATGTGGAACAGGTGCTTGTGCATCTGTAGTAGCTGCAATTGTAAATAATTTTGTAGATAACTTGGTTGTTGCTGAGCTGCCTGGAGGAAACCTTAAAATAGAGTGGAATCAGGGTAAAGAAGGCAACAGGGTATTTATGTCAGGTAGAAGTGAATTTGTTTTTCACGGAGAATACTTGTTAACAAATTAATTTTGTTCATGCTAATATATAACCTTAAAAGTTACTAATTATTTGGAGGTATAAAAGCTCTTGAGAAAATATGAATTACTTTGCATTATTAGAACGAACCTCGATATGGAAGGTATAGAGCAAGTTACTCAGAATATCACTGATACCATCAAAAACATGGGTGGTCAGGTATTAAATGTAGACAAAATGGGCCGCAAAAAACTTGCTTATGAAATTGAAAAATTAAGAGATGGATTCTTTGTATTATTTGATATGGAACTACCTGAGAATAAGGTAGCTGACTTAAGAAGATATCTTAAACTGAACGAAGATGTAATCAGAGAAATGACAACCGTTCAGGAAAAAGTAAAAACAACCTGCTAAATTATCTCTTGTATATTTTCCCGGAATATTCTTGTGTTTTATAAAGTAATATTGGAGTATAATGGGAGTAGGAAGCAAATTGGAGCAAATAAATGAGTTTATGTAAGATTGTAATAATGGGAACCGTTGTTAGAAATCCTGAAAAGAGGTTCACTAGCAATAATTTACCGATAACATATTTTACAATTAATACAGGTAAGAATGAAGAACCTTCTCTTGTTAGAGTTATGGCAGTCGGTAAGCTTGCTGAGACAACAGCTGATACAGTAACAAAAGACAAAGTTGTTATTGTAGAAGGCAGATTACAAAATGGCATAATAAAAACTAATACTGGTGAAGAGAAAAAGGTTGTTGAGATTAGTGCGAAAGCTGTTGAAGTTGTAAATCAAGCAGCTGTTGCAGGTCGAGACATTGAAGATTTAGGCTTTGGCGATGAAGTCAGTGCCGATGAGTTAATAGGTGAAGACGAAATACCATTTTAGAAAGGGAATTACTAAGTATGGCAAGAATGACAGCAAATGATAGAAAAAAACATAAACCATGTAATTTCTGTGCAGATAAAATGGAAGTTATTGACTATAAAGATACTCTCAGATTAAGAAGATATCTAACCGAGAGAGGTAAAATACTTCCAAGAAGAATTACAGGTACATGTGCACGTCATCAAAGATTACTATCATGTTCAGTTAAAAGAGCCAGAGAAGCAGCTTTAATAAGCTATATCTTTGAAGGATAAATATCTGGTTTTTAGCTTTAATAAGTAATTATAATCCTCACACCTCTTTGCTTAATTGTAGTATATTATTAGGTAAGCCGTGTGAGGTTAAGCTTTAGATTAATTTAGTTAAGTTTAGATATACGGGAATATAAGACGTTTTTAAATAATGGAAAAATCAGTGGATAATCCGAATTTAGAACTTAATAAAGTTATTGAGGGGGCCAGAAAGAAAATTCAGGAAACCCCTGATAATGTTGAAGCTTATTTTGTATTGGGCACGACCCTAGCACTTTCGGGCAAGCTAGAGGAGTCTTTAAAAACGTATAGGGAACTGCTCAGCATTGATTCTGTTAATGTACAAGCACTTGTGAATATTGGCAGCACATTGTTTTTAATGGGTAAAGTTGATGAAGCCATTGATAATTACAAAAAAGCAATAGAGCTAAATCCCGAAAGCGTTTCTGCTTATATGAATCTTGCCAATACTTATGCTGAAATAGGCAAATATGATGAGGCTATTGAAGGTTATAAAAAGTCTATCGAAATCAGCCCTGATAATATCGACGCATATTCCAGTTTGGGGCTGGCTTTTCAGGATTTGAGGAAATATGATGAAGCTATGGAAAATTATCGCTCAGCCCTTAAATTAGATCCTGAAAATTACGAACATTATGTAAACGTAGCCAGTGTGTATATGCAAAAAACACAATTTGAAGATGCGATTGAATTCTATAAAAAAGCGGTTAATTTTAATAATAATGATTATAAATCTCTTATATGTATAGCTAATGCTTTATCTGAGCTTAAAAAATATAATAAATCCTTTGAATATTATCAAAAAGCATTAGCTGTTAAGCCGGATTATGCAAAAGCTCATTTGTGTTATGGTATTTCTCTGTCAGAATCAGGTAATATCAAAAAAGCAATCGAGGAATACAGAAAAGTTATTGAGTTAGACCCGACTAATTCCAGAGGTTATATGATTTTAGCCAATATCCTGGTTGAAGAAGGGTTATACGATGAGGCTGTAGATAATTACAAAAAAGCTATAGAGCTTGATAATACCAATGTACTGGCATATGTAGCAATTGGAAATACATTTGTATTAACAGATAAATTGGAAGAAGCACTCAAGTATTACAGGCAGGCAAGTCAGATTGATCCTGATAATGATGAAATATATATGATTTACGCTGATGCGGTTGATGAATATGCTTCTAAATCTAATAATATAATGAAGGAGGAATAATGAGAGGTAATTACAGAAGATCTAGTGGTTCATCTCTTGAAATATCCGATAGATTGATAAGTTCTATTACTTATTTAACTATGGGACTTTTAGGGTTTGTATGGATAATTTTTGCCAAGCTAACCGGCAGAACTGTGAGACCTTTTGTAAGATTCAATATCTTTCAGTCTATACTTATTGCAGTTATAGTTTATTTATTTAACATTCTTACGGGGATTTTTCTAAATATTATTATGTATGTTCCTTTTGTTAAGGATGTTGTAGGTTTTCTTGTGTTTTATTTAGCTCAGGATCAGTTGATTTTTGGGTATTCTATACTGCATTTTGGATTTATGGTCTTTATTGCTTATTGTGCCTGGTTTGGATTTATGGGCAAACAAGTAGAAGTCCCTTGGGTGTCAAAAAATATCAGGCATTTAGTATAATTTAACTTTTATTTGAATTGAGACATTCAGGCTTAAATTTTTGAGATTTCAATAATATAAAGGGATGATTTTTAATCATCTCTTTAAGTTTAGATTTTATTAAAATAAGAAATTATCAGCAATAGTCAGCTTTTTATTTTACTGTTTGAAACATATTCCTCATAAATTACACCAAAATGATGATAAATTATAAAAATGCTAAAGTTTTTCTAGCCAGAGCCGATATACATAACATGGAGAGATACTCTCAGCCTGTTATGTATAAGGAAACCATATATGATAGAGGGAAGGTTTAAGGATCTTAATGTATCCTTACCCAGGAATGATGTTAGTCAGGTTTTAAAGTTAGCACGGCAGTCTTATGAAAATTATTTAATCAGATCCTGTAAAAAAGATCTGGATAGCGCTGTAACCTATTATCTAGAAGCTATAAAGCTTGACCCCTCAGTTTCAGAAGCATATTGTAAACTTGCAAGTTTGCAGTTGGAAAATGGTCAGATTGATCTTAATTGTGCATTGGAAGAGTGCAGGAAGGCAATGAAAATTGATCCTAACTCCTCATTAGCACGACTTTATGCTGGGCATTTTCTTAAAGCAGCCGGCAGGTTTGATGAGGCAGAAAAAGAGTTTCTAGAAGCAATAAAAATAAATAAATTTTTCTGTGCAAAGCCAAGAATTGCTCTTGGTGTAACACTTATTCAAAAAATGCGTAGAACTAACTCTGGAATGCAGGAGCTTGCCAGGGGATTATATTATTTTGGTTCAGGACTGACCATGGTTTTGTGGGATTACAGTGCCATTAGGATGCTTTATAGAAGCTTGGCTATAGATATTAAGCTTATATCGGCTAAATTTAGCGGACATATATGTAAAAAGTTAAAAAAATACGATCAGGCAATAAAAATATATGAAGATGCGGCAGAAAGAACAGGAAAAATAGGTATGTTTTATTCTGAAATTGGTGATTTATCCTTAGAAATTGGAGATTATTCAAAAGCTGTCCAGTGTTACAAAAAATCTCTTGAATCGTTTCCTGATAATGTTGTTATATGGGCTAAACTGGCTGATCTTTTACAGACTCAATATAAAGATAATATTGATGATTTAAAGGATTGCTATAACCATCTTGCGGAATTAGAGCCTGATAATTCAAGAATATATTATGATTTAGGTCATTTGTACCTGAGGCTTGAAGATAAATTCAGTGCGGTAAATGCTTTTAGAAGATCGGCTGATATTGAACCGTCTAATCCTTTCTATCACAATAGTCTGGCTTATGCTCTTGTTCAACTTGAAGATTATGATGGGGCAATAGATGAATATCAAAAGGCGATCAGGTTAAATCCTGATAGTCAGTGGACATCTATTGTTACTCAAGCTATGGGAGCGATATACCATCAAGTAAAGAGTAATATTGATGCAGCAATCATTGCATATAGAACATCTATAGTTCTGGATCCAAATAATGTCGATGCTTATATAGCCCTTGGAGAGCTATATCATGAAACAAATAATATAAATAATGCCATAGATTGTTATTGTGAAGTGATTAAATTAGATGCTTCCATTCCAAAGGTTTATTGCAATTTAGGTTTGGCGCTGTGGGAAAAAGATTATATTGAAGAATCAATAGTCGCATTCCAAAAAGCTGTTTCCATCGATCCTAAATATGACGTTGCTTTAAATAATCTTGGCGTGGTTTATCTTGATGGTGCAGGAAAGCCGGATGAGGCACTTATTAATTTTACCCGGGCTATCAAAATTAACCCTAATTATGCTACAGCTTATTATAATAAAGGCAGAGCCTATCAGGTTTTAAACAACAAAATGAGCGCAGCCAAATATTATCAAATGGCTATTGATATCAATAAGTTTACCGAAGAACTTGATGAGGCTGACATGGAAGATCGCCTACACGGATTATTTGCTGTCTGCTAGATCAATATATAGAAATTACACTAACAGCAATGTTCAGTCTGAACATTGCTGTTAGTGTCTGTAATATTAGAGATATTTTACTATCCTGCTTTAGGTATTGAATTTATGCTTATTTGACTATTTGTATCCAGATTGGAGCCAAGATTACTCCTATTGCTAAATTTATCTATTTGCTCCTGATTTATATTATATTTATTCGGATTTTTATTGATAGCTAAAAGACTGTTTAAGGGATTTCTGGCTTTTATTTGTCTTGCAGAAAATAATAGATGTGAATTATTAGGATCCTGTTTGGAAATTTGGTAATTCTTGTTTTTATTAAAAGGTATTGATATATCTGCTACAGGATTACTATTAGCTTGAAAAGGATTATGTGCTGCTATATTAGGATTAATATTCATGCTTCCTCTCTTTATAGGATACTCTCTAGTCTTATATACTATGAATATATAAAGTATTTATCCTTCGGTGAATTGCTAGTTTTTTAAGTAAAAAATCATGAATAAAAATTTGATTTGCATTGATGCTAAAGTATGGAGAAGTTTTTCATCCGGTTTGTTTATTTGAAATTTTATTTCAGTTCGTTTATAAAAATTTACTTATTATCATTCAGCAAACAAAAATAAACTTTTATTTGCCTTCAATAATGATTTTTGTTAATCATGTATAATAATGAGTGTTATGTGTGAGGAGAAATAACTATGGCAAAAGATGTAAGTTTTGATGTAGTTTCTGAATTTGATCAACAGGAATTGGTAAATGCTGTTGATCAAACAAAAAGAGAATTAAATTCACGTTTTGATCTTAAAGATAGTGGTAGTAAGCTTGAATTAGAAGGTGATAAGAGTATTACTATTACTACTACAGATGAATTTAGATTAAAAAACATATTGGATATACTTGAAGCTAAAATGAGTAAAAGAGGACTAAGCTTGAAAATCCTTGATCCTCAAAAGCTTGAAAGTTCTCTTGGCGGCAATGTAAAACAGGTATTTACATTGAAAAAAGGCTTATCACAAGATTTAGCCAAAAAAATAGTTGCTGATATTAAAACTGCAAAACTTAAAGTGCAAGCAGCAATTCAGGGAGATCAGGTAAGAGTTTCAGGCAAGAATAAAGATGATCTTCAAGAAGTCATCCAGCTGCTTAGAGAAAAGCAGGATGATTATAATACAGCACTGCAGTTTACAAATTATAGATAATAAGGATTATGAAAATAAAGCCAACTATAGGTTTAATTAATCTTGGATGCCCCAAGAATCTTGTAGATGCTGAGGTAATGCTCGGCATTCTTTCTGATAATGGATATAGTATTAATCTTGATGAAGATGCAGCTGATATTATGCTGGTTAATACTTGCTCTTTTGTAAAAGACGCAGAAAAAGAGTCTGTTAAGGCTATAGTTCGACTTGCAGAATTGGGCAAAAAGTTAATTATAACAGGATGCCTGGCACAAAAATATAAAAAGGAACTTATGGAAGCCGTCCCAGAAGCTTTAGCAGTTGTTGGTACAGGTGATATTGATAAAATTGCTCAAATTGTCGATACTTTTGCCGGCAGGTATTCTCAAGCTGTTTATCAGGTTACTGATGATCCTGTTTATCTTCAATCAGGAAACACAAATAGATTTCAGATTACAGTTGGCTCAAGTTCTTATATAAAGATAGCAGAAGGGTGTGATTATGCCTGTGGATATTGTATTATTCCTGCTTTAAGAGGCAAGTACAGAAGCAGGTCAATCGAATCTATTGTTCAGGAAGCAAAAAAACTTGGACAAGATGGAGTCAGTGAGGTAATTCTCATAGCTCAGGACACAACCAGTTATGGCAAAGACTTATTTGGTAAACCATCTTTAGGTGATTTGCTGGAAAAATTAAATGATGTTGAGGAAATTTCCTGGATAAGGGTTATGTATGCTTTTCCTTCTTTATTAAATGACAAGCTAATGAGAACCATCGCTAAACTTGATAAGGTTGTTAAATACATAGACATTCCTCTTCAGCATAGTCATCCTGAAATCCTGAAAACCATGAACCGTCCGGTTATGGATAATTCTGCTATCATACAGAAATTAAGGGATATCATTCCTGAAGTTGCAATCAGAACAGCTTTTATAGTCGGTTATCCGGGAGAAACTCAAGAGCATTATGAGCATTTATATGAATTTATTGAGCAAAATAAATTCGATAAACTTGGTGTTTTTGAATATTCCCGTGAAAAGAATACTTCATCATACAGTATGAAAAAGCAGATCCCTGCAAAAGTTAAAAAAGCAAGAAAAAAAGAATTGATGCAACTTCAGCAAGGTATTTCACGAAATATTAATGAATCATTTGTAGGCAAAACCATCCCTGTTATAGTTGAAACTTTAACGTCTTCAGGTGAAATCATAGGACGCAGCTATCGTGACGCACCTGAGATCGATGGATTGGTTTATATAAAATCTGACAAAGCACTTGTTCCAGGAGATATCTGGCCAGTGAAAATAACAAGTGCCAGCGAATATGATTTATTTGGCGTTGTATAACATTTTCCATTATGATGAAAAGGATATATTTATTCCGTCGCTAGTGATGGTGCTAACGCACGAACTTAAGTCCTCATTGGAATAATTTTGGACTTAAATATGTGACTATGTCACTGGCATCAAGGCTCCTTCATAAACATATCCTTTTTGTTAACTTTTGAAAGGCTACCAAACAATAGGTAGTTTAACTCTGCTACCTCTGTTGTTGGCGTAAATAAAGCCGTTATCTCTTCCGAATTCGTATAATTCTTTAGTTAATCTGACATCAGAGTGGCAGTATTCTTTGATTAAATCAATTTTACCTTCTTTAAACCATCTTAAAGACTGCAATCCGTCTGCTGTTTTTGATGCGCCTAAAGTTTCTGTTACCAGATTATCTAATTTAGGACGGAATCCTAATGCCTTTTGTGCAATGCGCATCATATCTATAGTTTTTATTGTGCTGAAATCTCTGTTTGTATAACCCTTTAAAACCGGGTAATCAAAGCTGATTATATTGTAGCCAATTACTGTATCAGCATTGAAAAGCTCTTCAATCAATTCCTGAATATTATCTTCCGTATAATATTTGTATTCGCCTGTTATGCAATCGCAGGAAACAGCTACTGCTACTCCCATCTGAGTTATATTGTTTATTTCATGAAATCCTTTTTGTGTTTCTATATCAAATACAATAGTTTTTGATGTTTTAGTTGGCAGAATGCCGTCTATTGTTTTTTGTATTTCCTGCATAACTCCTCGTCCTCATCTTCTGATAGGTTCGAGTATAGCATATAAAACAGGTATATTGAATTTTTGATGTTTTAATAAAGTATTAAAATTAAAGAATAAGGGATAGATTTTTCTCTATCCCTTATTCTTTAATTTTGTTAACTGGAAAGAAGTTTGTCTAGCTTAAGTATTCTATCCTTTACTTCTGAGATAATCGTCTCTATACTTTTGCTGTTTTCCTTTGCACGTTTAAGTTCCTCCAATATCGATGAATTTCCAAGATACGGATGATTTGTGCGTGCCCCTGGGTTTGTAGTTTTAGTAATAAGGTCTGCCCTCTGATCTGCTATGCCATGGAGTCTTTCAATCAGGATTTTTAATTGTTCGTTTTGGCATTCCAGATTAAGACAATGTGCTGCAGCTTTTCTTCTCTCCCTGGTAAGTTCGCTTAAGTTATCTTTTACCTCTTGATTAACCTCTGAGGTATATGGATTTACCAAAAAACATCACTCCTCTTAGATTCAACTGTAATATAAATATTAGTATAAAAATTGATTTCTGGTTTTGAGAAATTGACATGGATCACTGTGCACTAATAGTGTAGCTCTATATTATTCCTAAAAATGAGCTGATAACCTAAAAAATGCATGATGCTTTAACATTAGCCAGAAAATGTTACATTTTACTAGCAAAAAATAGGGTTAAGACTTTTATTTACTCTATATTTTAGTTAGAAAATGCATTTGGTTTCATTATGCTTTATCTGTTTTAAAGTTTCAAATCCTGTTTTATCTCGCTATCTAAAAGGTATGTCTGGTTTTATCATGCTAAATGCATGGCATATCATGGTGTTGGACTATAAATAAAATCAGGTAAAATTTTGTCTGAAATTTAGTGTGAATTAGCAAAATTTCATTATTTGTAGCTAAAACCTAGTACATAAAGGGAACTATACCCAATTTAACAGTTCTTAATATTATCTTATTTCAAAAAGGTAAAGTTTTCTTCAAATTTTTGAGTAGTATAGCAATTGTTGAGTACCATTTGTTTTTATAATAATATAATTTATAGTTTAGATAAAGTAAAAATAGAAGGGGGGTTAATTATAACCTAGCAGATTTAAAATTATTGAGAGTTCATAGAGAAAATGGAGGATGTTTAAGATTAAGTAATCAGAAGGACACCGCAAGGTGTCCTTCACGATGTGTAGTATTAAAAAAGAGTTAAATGAGTAAGCCAAGAAAGGTTATGACTATCCCCAAAGTTTTTATTGTGACAAAAAGTAAAACTATATTTATAAATTTAGAGTTTAATCAATATGATGTTTATTATGTTTTAAATTTATACAAACCTTATTGACCCTAAGTAAATTCGTTTTACAACTTTTTTATTAGTAAAGAGGTTACAATAATTAGTTTATAACTATTATGTTATTTGCAGTTTATTTTTTGACTAGAGTGTTTGTATGTGGTATATTTCATACGTAACAAATAATAATAATGTACATTCTGGCTTCTATATAATCCTATAAATCGGTATGGGAGTATCTACCAGAGGGCCGTAAGCCTCTGACTATAGAAGGTGTAGGATGGTAAGTAATATTACCTCACGCCTTCTTGGCGTGATTATTTATTAAGAGGAGAATTATTAATGGTAATGTTGTATGAAGGTAAGGCAAAACAGGTATTTAATACTGAATCTCCTGGCGAGGTAGTTATATATTTCAAAGATGATGCAACAGCATTTAATGGAATCAAAAAAGATAATATACCTGGAAAAGGTCGTGTGAATTTAGCTTTTACACGATTCTTTTTTAATCTCTTGCAAGAACATGGTGTAAAAACGCATATTGTTTGTTTTTTGGATGAATTATCATTAAGGGCTAAAAAAGTTGAGATTTTTCCTGTAGAAGTTGTGGTTAGAAACTATGCTGCAGGTTCTATATGTAAGCGTTTGGGCTTTGATAAAGGGTTTAAATTTGAACCTCCTCTTTGTGAGTTTTTCCTTAAAGATGATTCATTAGGTGACCCTTTAATGTGCAAAGCTCATATTAAATATATGAATTCTGCTACAGAAAATGAGACAGATATAATTGAGCAGTTTGCTTTAAAGGTAAATTCCATTCTTTCAGAGTATTTAGAAACCAAAGATATTACATTGGTTGATTTTAAGCTTGAATTTGGCAAGACTGAAGATGGTGAAATTTTGCTGGCTGATGAAATATCTCCTGACACTTGCAGATTCTGGAAAAAAGGGACTATGGAGTCTCTTGATAAAGATGTTTACAGAGAAGAAAAAGGCAGTTTAATTGATTCTTACTGTCAATTGGCAGAAATTTTAGGAGTAGAACTATGAGATATTTGACAGAGATATTAGTGACATTAAAAGAAGGGGTTCGTGATCCTCAGGGCTCCGCTATCGATACGGTTTTAAAAAGAATAGGAATAGAAGAAGATGCAGGGGTTCAGGTAGGAAAAGTATTTACTTTTACTGTAACTGCTGATAATGAAGGAAGTGCAAGAGAAAAAATTAATAAAATTTGTGAGGATATACTATTAAATCCTGTACTGGAGTCCTATAGAATAGGGAGGCTAGAGCAAGTTGGGAGGCAGGAACTGTGAAGGCTGGAATTATTGTATTTCCCGGCACAAACTGTGACAGGGATACTAAAAGAGCTTGTGAGTTTTTCGGTTGGCAGGCTGAATATATCTGGCATGATGAAATCTCGCTTGATGACTATGATGTAATCTTTCTTCCCGGAGGGTTTTCGTATGGAGATTATGTAAGAGCAGGCGGACTTGCTAAATTTAGTCCTGCTGTTTTAGCTCTTAAAGAATATATAAGTAAAAAAAGAGGAGTTGTAATCGGTATTTGTAATGGTTTTCAGATTCTATGTGAAGCTGGATTGTTACCCGGGGCTTTATCGGTAAATTGGAATACAAAATTTATTTGTGATGTAGTTGGATTAAAAGCTAATAATCCTGATTTTCCTCAAAGTATTAATCTACCAATAGCCCATGGAGAAGGTAGATATGTCCCTTCAGAGGAAACTATAAAGGATTTAAACAGCTTTGTGTTTTTGAAGTATACTGATAACCCCAATGGTTCAGTGGATGATATTGCCGGGCTTTATGACAGGGAAAATAGAATTCTTGGTATGATGCCTCATCCTGAAAGAGCGATATTCGAGGAAACGGGTAATACGGATGGTAGATACTTTTTCAAAATGATTGAGGAAGAATTAATATGCAAGTAATGGAATTATATAAAGCGTTAAATATTCCAGACAATGAATATAACGAAATAGTAAGTCGGCTTGGTCGAGTACCAAATGAGCTGGAGACTTATCTTTTCTCTGCAATGTGGTCAGAGCACTGTGGTTATAAACATTCAAGAAAATACCTTTCAAGATTGCCAAAAGACGGTTCTATTTGCTCAGAAGAAAATGCGGGTGGTATTCCTATAGGGGATCAGGTGGTAGTATTTAAAGTTGAATCACATAACCATCCATCAGCAATTGAGCCTTTTCAAGGTGCTGCTACAGGAATAGGCGGAATTATCAGAGACGTTCTTGCAGTGGGAGCTAGACCTATAGCTTTACTGGATTCTTTAAAATTTGGTAAACTCAAAGATCATACAACAAAACATCTTTTTGACGGTGTTGTAAGAGGGATTTCCCATTATGGAAATTGTATAGGAGTTCCAACAGTTGCGGGAGAAGTTGGATTTGATGAGTCTTACACTACTTCACCCCTTGTAAATGTTATGGCGGTTGGTATTGTTGACAAGGATAAAATCAAAACATCAAAGGCGTTACCGGGTAACCTAATAGTGTTAACAGGTTCTCATACAGGAAAAGATGGTATTCACGGAGCTTCATTTGCTTCTAAAGAATTATCCGAAGAGTCAAAAGAAGATAGACCATCCGTTCAGGTCGGTGATCCTTTTATGGAAAAAATACTGATTGAATCCACCCTTGAAATATTAGAAATTCCTGAAGTTGTGGCATGCCAGGACTGTGGTGCAGCCGGGTTGTTATCATCCAGTTCCGAGATGGCTTATAAGGGTGAATGTGGTGTAGATATTCATTTAGATGCAGTTCATCTGAGAGAAAAAGGCATGCAGCCATGGGAAATTATGCTTTCAGAATCTCAGGAAAGAATGGTATTTGTTGTTGAACCTTCTGGCATAGATAAAGTTATGGCAATTACAAAGAAATATGATATACCTGCTGCTGTAATAGGCAGAACAACTGAAACAGGTATGTACAGGCTATTATGGCATGAAGAAGAGATTGCCTGTTTGCCTCCTGAAATACTCGCAGAAGGGCCTATGTATGTGCTTAATGAGGCAGAGCCTGAATACATTCAGGAATATCAGGAAAAAGAGTTACAACAAAAAACTAATATAGAAGAAGCAATAAAACGTTTAATAGCCGATCCCAACTTTGCTTCTAAAAAATGGATATATAGACAATACGATCATACAGTCGGAAACAGGACTTCTGTTAATCCGGGAGTTGGTGGTGCAGCCGGTATATGGCTAAACGAGGAAGGTGGAGTTATAGGTTTAACTATAGACTCTAATGGCAGACAAGTATTCTTAGATCCTTATAATGGAGCAAGGAACACTGTTTGGGAGGCCTGTAGAAATCTTATCTCAGGCGGTTTTAATCCTCTTGGAGTTACAGATTGTATGAATTATGGTAACCCTGAAAAGAGTGAAGTTGCATACCAGTTTGTAAGATCAATTGATGGAATATCAGATGCTTGTAGAGAAGCAGAAATACCTGTAGTATCAGGAAATGTGTCATTCTATAATGAGTGTCCTGATTATAGAGTGTATCCTACTCCAACTATTGGCATAGTTGGTTACGCTGATACGCCTGAAAAATTAATCAGAAACTCATTTATTGATGGAGAAACTGTAATCTTAATTGGAAAGCAGATCGATGATTCTTCTAATATAGGCGGATCATTATACCAGCGAGTTCTTTATGATTTCCTTGGAGGACAAATAGATTCTGTTGATTCACAGTTAGAAAAGAATTTACAGAAAGCTATATTTGCTCTTAGAGGCAAACAACTTCTTGGCGGATGTACTGATGTTTCTGAATTAGGAATATTCGGAGCACTCTTTGAAGGATTAAAACTAGGTAATGTTGGATTTAGCGGAAAGCTTATTGATAATGTTGATCCTGAAAAGGCTCTTTTTGGTGAAATAACTGGTAGATATTTAATTTCAACAAATCAACTTGAAGATGTGAGAAAAGTGCTTATTGAAAATGATATTCCTTATCAGGAGCTTGGCACTTGTTTTGGTGATACACTTGAGTTTGATGGTTATACATTTAATACTAAAGAGCTCTTTAAATTATGTGATGAAGCCATAGAACTGGAGATGAATGAATGAAAATTGGAGAAGAATGCGGCGTTTTTGGCGGTATAGCCTTTGATGATGATGTAGCTCCAATAATACGCAAGGGCTTGTTTATGCTGCAGCATAGGGGGCAGGAAAGTGCCGGATTATGTTGTGGAGATCAGGAATTATCTTTGTTTAAAGACAAGGGGCTGGTTATGGAAGTCCTTAAAAATAAAGTAGTAAAAAATATTACAGGCAAATCAGGGATCGGGCATGTGAGGTATTCTACTCAGGGTGGCTCAGATAGCGCCCATGCTCAGCCTTATATGGTTAAATATCTGGAAGAAAATGTTTCAATCGCTCATAATGGCAATGTCAAAGCTGCTATAGATATGCGCAAGAAGTTAGAAGAAGAAGGCGAAGTATTCCTGACCTCTTCTGATACCGAGATGATTCTTAAAAAAGTAATCAGTGAAATCAGGAAAACCCCTTCGCAATGGACTTTTGCAGAAATGGGTAATATCTTGAGCGATAATTTTACCGGAGGAGCATGGTCTATTTTATTTGGTTTTCCGGGTAGAGTTATGGGATTTAGGGATCCTTTTGGTTTCAGGCCCCTGTTTTTCTGCGCAGCAGAAGAAGGATATTTTTTGAGTTCAGAGGATAGTGCTTTTCAGTTATTGGAATTTAAAAACATAATTGAAATTCAACCCGGTGAAGGAGTTGAAATCACCTCTGAAGGATATAAAATACAGCGTTTTGCTCCTGAAATGCCATCAAAGAAATGTGTATTTGAACATATATACTTTGCAAGACCCGATTCAAATGTATTTGGCAGAAATGTGTACCAGACACGTGTAGATTTTGGGAAAAAATTAGCTCTCGAAAGTTGTATTGACGCTGATATGATTATTCCTGTTATGGATTCAGGGTTTGCAGCTGCTATTGGGTATTCACAGGAGTCAGGAATCCCGCTTCATATGGGACTTGTTAGAAACCACTGGGTTGGCAGAACCTTTATCCAGCCACAGCAAAAAGAAAGAAGAAAAGGCGTCCAGAGAAAATTAATGCCTATAGCTTCCGTGGTTTCAGGTAAAAGGCTGATTCTTATTGATGATTCAATTGTCAGAGGAACTACTTCAAAAGAAATTGCAAGAATGCTCAAGAAAGCTGGTGCAAAAGAAATACATTTCAGAATCGCATCCCCGATGATTATCAATACCTGCTTCTGGGGTGTTGATATTCCTACTAAAGAAGAACTTATTGCTAATTCTTATGATAGTGTAGAGGAAATAAGAGAATATCTTGATGCTGATGGCCTTGCTTACTTATCATTTGAAGGCATGCAGCAAATATTTGGAAAAGATGGCTGGTGCTATCATTGTTTCGAAAACTCAGAGAAAAAAAGGTGTAATGAGAATGTTGAACTACAAACAGTCGGGCGTTGACATAGATAAAGCAGATGCTTTAACGGCAATTATCAAAAAAACTGTTGCCAGTGATAATATTGGCATGTTTGCCGGGCTTTATGAACATCCTTTTATCCCTGAATATTATTTATGCGCCTGTACGGATGGCGTAGGCACAAAAGTTATTCCATTAATGGAACGAGGGTTAATTGATACCATTGCTGTTGATCTTATTGCTATGAACCTTAATGATATGATATGCACTGGAGCCAAACCAATGTTTTTTCTTGATTATTTTGCTACCAGTGTTCTTGATATAGATATTGCAGCAAGATTTATTCAGGCATTAAAAAATATTTTAAGTAAATACAACTGTATGCTGCTTGGTGGTGAGACAGCAGAATTAAATGGCTTAATTACAAAAGGCCATTTTGATGTCGGAGGTTTCGCTGTAGGAATAGTCAGAAAAGATAAGGTTTTAAGAAAAGAAAATATTACCGAAGATGATATTGTTATAGGCCTAAAATCAAGCGGACCACATTCAAACGGTTATACACTTGTAAGAAAACTCCATGAACAGGGACTGCTTTGTGATGAAGATATGACAGAAGCATTGCAGCCAACAAATATATATGTAAATGAAGTAATAGACCTTTGTAATAAACAGCTTTTAAAGGTAAGTGCTCATATCACAGGTGGTGGGTTAGCTGATAATTTAGCTAGAGTTATCCCTGAAGGATTATCTGCTAATATATTCAAGAAAAATATCCCGCAAATGTCAATCTTTGAGAAGCTCGCCACTCTTGTTGGAGAGGAAGAAGCTTATAAAACATTTAACATGGGTGTTGGAATGTGTCTTATTGCATCACCTGAAAAAGTTGATAAGATTTTAGCCATATGTGCCGAATTTGAACCTTTTATTCTAGGGAGAATGGAGAAAGATGAAGAAAATTGCAGTATTCGGCTCAGGTAACGGCTCTAATTTTCAAGCTATAGTTAGATATTTTCAAGGCAGGAATGATATTCAATTTGTCTGTATATCGGATAAAAAAGATGCTTTTATCCTTGAAAGAGCAAGAAGATTGGGAATAGAAAATCATCATATCCCTTTTGCTGATACTCTTGATTTTTTGAAATCTAATAATTTTGATCTGGTTGTGTTAGCCGGTTATATGAGAATACTGCCTAAAGAAATAACCGAATATATAAAAATAATCAATATTCACCCATCACTGCTGCCTGATTTTAAAGGAATGGATGCAATAAAACAGGCCTATGAAGCAAGGGTTAATCAGACAGGTGTTACTGTTCATTATATCGATGAAGGTGTTGATACCGGACCTGTTATTGCTCAGTTATCAGTTACTATAGAAAATGGCATGGCTTTAGAAGAACTTGAGGAAAATGTTCATAAAGCAGAACATCAGCTTTATCCCAAGGTCATTGATCATTTGCTTTTTAATGTACCGTTGGGGATTATCTCATGTGTTTAGGAGGGGACAAATTTTCTCCGTCGCTGGTGCCAAAGGCACAAATTTAAACTCATCAATTTTTGTAATAATATTATGATTGTAGAGTTTAATAATGCAGGTACTAACGTACTAATTTAAGTACTCGCTGGAATGATCGAGGACTTAAATATGTGACCGAGTCACTGCTGCCTTCGCATTTCATAGGCTCCTACAAAAACTTATCCCCTCCTGTAATAGTTAGGGAAATATTTGGTTAAAGAGTTTTATATTCAGAATTAATTAGGAATTAGTGAGGAGTGAAAAATAATGAAGAAATTAGTAATAATAGCAGGTTCTGAGAGCGACAGAGAATTTGTTGAACCGGCATTGGAGCTGGCAAAAAACTTAAATATTGACGTGGAGTTTGAGATTTATTCTGCCCACAGAAATCTGGAAGAACTTCTTGAATATTTAGACAAAATAGAGAAAAATGGCCAGACTAAAATAATTATTGCAGTAGCAGGACTTGCAGCAGCCTTACCTGGAATTGTTGCTGCAAGGGTTAAAGTTCCTGTAATAGGTGTTCCAAACGATGTAGGACCACTTCATGGAGTTGATGCATTATTATCTATGGTTCAGATGCCAAAAGGTGTGCCTGTTGCCTGTATGGCCGTTGGAAAGCCTGGCATGCTTAATGCTGTTCACTTTGCTGCAAGAATTTTAGGATTATTATAACTTTTAAACTCATTATCATTAGGTGATAGAGAATAAATCATTTATGTGTCCATATCCTGTTAGGTTAGGATATGTGAATATTTATAATTGAGAATTTTTAATCCTAGTACTATTAGCTTTATATGTGATATAACTTAGTAATAGCGAGGTTACTTGCATTAAAAGTTATTAATTATGAACTATGGGTTTTGGTAATAGAGATGGGCGCAAAGAATAACACAATTAGAATAAATTTGATTGTTTTATCTATTTTCCTGATTATGCATAATCAGGGCGCTTATGCTGAGGAAAAAAGCCTTGCCCCTGTGCCATCAATGCAGTCTGTTACAGGTTTAACTGAGGAGACTACGGATCAAGATGTTGATTCAGGGATAATCCTAAATGTAAATAATGAAGAAAAACCTGAATTAAAAGTTAAAAAGCCTGTAGAGAAAATTGATAGCCAACTATTTGAGTCTGAAGAGGATAAAATGCAGTATACTTTTCAGAAACAAAAAGAGATGGATGTTGATGATATCAGGTTATTATGGGAATCAACCGTAGAGCGCAATACTGTAATTAAGTTTGCTCTGAAAAAATTAGCCATGCCAGCTGATCAAAGAAGAATCCATTCTTCTATAATGGCAAAATCAGTTTCAGCTTTAATAAGTGGTGTGGCAATTTTACCAAATCTGTTCGGTTTTGATACTTTGACGAGTACGGCTTCCATGGCTGGCGGTAGTCTTGCAAACAGAGTTATCCAGAATAAAACCGCGCCAAAGGTCATGCCTTTAACTGATTCCGAGCTTATCCAGCTCGCAAAGCTTGTAGCAGAGCTTCAAGATAAGATTATAAATAATTATTATGAATACAAAAGCTCGCTTGAGGCTTTAAAAGTATGTAGACAGAATTTAATGCTTCAAAATAAAAACTATTCACAAGCATTGCAATCTGGAAATAGTATTGCTATAGTTGCTGCATCTTCTTTGTATGATAAAGAATTACTGAGTGAATTAAAGATTAAACAGCAAATAAAGCTTAAAAGGATCGAGCTTGAACGACTTGCAGGAGAAGGAATTGTATCAAATCTTAGTTTAACTAAAGTTGCAGCTGTTGAAGTGGACACTAAAAAAGTCCAAGAGCAGATAAAAGAAGCTGTTTCTCAGGAGGCAGGTAAATGAGAAGCCTTTTATCGCTCTTAATAATTATAATTTTTGCCTGTCCAGCTGTATTTGGACAAGTAACTGATGAAAAACAGCTAAAACCTCTTATGCCAAAAGTTAATATAGATGGAAAGTTCGAATCTCAGCAACCGGACTCTAAACTAAAAGAAAAAATTAATGTAAAAAATTCTACAGATAAAAAAGCAGAAGACAAAGCTGAAAAACTAAATGATAACAATAAAAAGGTAAAGAATCCCCTGTTCTTTTGGCTTAAAGATGATAAAACAGAAAAAAAACTACAGGAAAATGCTGAAAATAAATTAATAGCACCTGCTCAAGAAGAGCAAGTTACTGAAACTGTTGCTAAAGAAGAAAATAAACCGGCTAAGAAAGCAGATGATGAAAATCAGGATAAAAAAAACATAGACAACGAGAAGCCTGCAACTGCTGAGAATATAGTGAAGGATCCAGCCGATATTCCTGTTCAGGTTGAAAATAAAGCTGATATTAAGCCAGATCAGCCGGCAAACAAGGTTGAAAAGAAACCTGAAAAGTTGACCCCCAAGAAAACGCTTACATACAGTGATCTTGATATCAAAAGAATAGCTGATGAAATAAAAGCTGAACTTGAAGAAGAAGAACCGGTTATTCTTGGTGATTTAAGAATTTTATGGCAAGCAGCTGTTGAAAGAAGTGATACAATAAGGTTTGCTATATTGAAATTGTCAAATCCTGATGGAGAAGAAGAAAAGAGAAATATAGTCAAAAAAATACTTACTCCGTTAACCAGTGTTGCCCCATTAGTAGGAGTAGGTTCAAGCGATCCTGTTGCAGGTGGTAGCGCTATAATTGGTGGTGGTTTATTAAGCTCTTTATTGGCTGATGATAGCTTTGTAAACAAGCATTTATCAAGAGTTACTGATGTCGATCTTGTTGTTATGGCTCAAGAAATCGATAATCTTCAGCAGAAGCTTGTTATCTTATATTATAATTATCTGGGTTCTGTTGAGAGATTAAAAATGGCAGATACAATAGTTAATAATCGTTATAAATATTATGAAGCAGCTTATGCTTTACCACCTGAAGTGCTTTCTGTGGCAGATGTTTTCTACAGGGAATCTGTTGATATGCAGTATAAAGCAAGGCAGGAAGTCCTAACTGCAAGAGCCGCATTAGAGCAGTTAGTCGGCAATGATACGCTGATTCAGGTAGATAAGAGTATACATGACAGATTATACTAAATCAAAGTCTGTTCTCATTGTAATGTTATGATCCTATAAACTTGTGTTTATTATATAAATCTTGAACATCTTGTTTCTTAGTTTTACCTGTTGTGGTTTTTGGTAAATCTTCCAGAGAAAGAGCTACTTTCCCCGGACGTTTATGCGGAGATAGTTTCTGAGAAAGCCTGTTAATATCCTGTTCAATATTGTTTTTTAGTGATCGGATATCCTTGTGTTTTTGCTGTTGTTCTTCCGTTGGAACAGCTACCGCAATAACTTCCTCAGTACCTTTTTTGGGGCCTGATCTTATTGTGTTGCCAACCACGCTTATATCTCTTATTAAACCGCTTTTAGACAATAACTCCTCAACTTCTTCTGGTTGTACCTTCGTTCCTTCACTTAAGACAATAATATTTTTAATTCTTCCAGTTACATACAGATAACCATCTTTATCAATCTTCCCCAGATCTCCTGTATGGAACCAGCCTTCGCGATCTATTGCTTCAGCAGTAAGATCAGGTCTATTATAATAGCCTCTCATTAGATTTGGGCCTTTTGATAAAATCTCGTTTTCAGGAGAAAGTTTAACTTTAACACTGGGCAGAGGCTTACCTACAGATCCTAAGCGTGTATGTTCGGGTGTATTTGCCGATATAACAGGTCCTGTTTCAGTTAGTCCATATCCTTCATAAACAGGCATCCCAATTCTAAAGAAAAACTCGGCGATATCAGGACCCAGTGGTGCTCCACCACATATAAATCTTCTGACGTTGCCACCTAAACGTCGATGAATTTTATTAAATATCATTTTTCTCAATAAAATAGATGGAATAAATCGGGATGTATTGTAGAGAATATGGAATAATCTTTGATTTAGTTCGCTGGTTTTTCGCAGTTCCCTTTCTATTGAGCGTTTTATAATCTTTAAAAATTCAGGAACTACAACTAACATTGTAACTTTCTGCTCGTTCATCATTTCTATGAATTCTTTATAATAAAAGCTGGTTGTATAAGTAATATGAGCGCCCCTATATAACATAGTTACAAGACCTATAGTTATTTCCAGAAGGTGAGTTAAAGGCAGGATAGAAATAAGCGATTCTCGAGAGGCAAAGTCAAAAACTTCATCAAAGTCTTTTAATTGAGAAATCAGATTTCTAAAAGTCACCATTACCCCTTTAGGATGACCTGTTGTTCCTGAGGTATAGACTATTAATGCTGTATCATCAAGATGACGTTCTCTGTTTTTTTGATCCGCAGATTCTTTTAAGTCATATAGAGAATCATATTCTTGTGAGCATTTACTTTTATCCAGTAGAAAGATTTGCTCAACTGATGGGATTTCAGCTTTTAATCTTTTTGCAGTTTCCATATTATCTGATGATACGCAGATAGTATGGGGATTACAATTTAATAATAAAGGCTTTAACTCCTCATAAGTCAATTTTGTATCAAGAGGAACAAAAACAGCCCCTGAAGTGATAGAGGCGAAGAAAGCAACTGCCCATTCAGGCCTTGATTCTGACAGAATAGCTACTCTGTCTCCATGATTAACACCTTTTTCTATTAAATAATTAGACATGCAATTAGACAATCTTGTTAGCTCAGTGTAAGTAATGTCTTGATACCCTTCTTTTTCCTTTAGTGATAAGGCTTTATGTGGAGCATAAGTATTAAATTTTAATTGCATTAATGCTAGAAAATCATCGTAAATCGGTTTTTCTAATTCAGCTTTCTCTTTTTTTTCAAGAAAATTTTTCATATATTGTACCCTTTTTTGTAGTTGTTCAGTAATAACTTGCTCATCCTCTTCAGGATTGCAGTAAGGTTTATCAAACTGAAGGGTTATTTTTCTAAATATAGGTAAACTAAATCGCCAGGGCCATGCCTCATACCCTCCCTGAATCACAAACGGGACAATCGGAACTTTGCTTCTTTTATGAATAAAAGCAACTCCTCTTTTAAATTCAGCAATTTTCCCGGTAGAAGTCGGAGTACCTTCAGGAAAGATACAAACAGTTTCTCCCGAGTTGAGTCTTTTTATGGTTTCACTTATTGCTTTACCTAAATGATTTCTTGATACAGGGATTACTTGAAAACGTTTTGCCATCCATCCAATAACAATAAGGCTCTGCACCCATGAAGCCATAAAAAATGTTACTGGCCTTTTGCTGGATACTTCAATTAAAGGAGTATCCAGAACTCCGGCATGATTTCCAGCAAGAATTAATCCCCCAGAGATATTTAAGTGCTCTTTTCCTACAATTTCTAGTGGAAAAAAAGCATTAATGACTGGTCTGATAACATAATATATAAAAGCATGAGCAGGTTTCCTGCCAAATATTGATATTAGAGACACAATTAATATAGCTAAAGCAGCAATAATAAGAAACACAAACCTTGATACTGCTAATGCTATTTTATTTATAATAATATCAGACACACTTTTCATTTTAATCACTCTAATTAGTTCGTTTAATAGACTAGACAAACCAATTGCAAACTTATATCCTAAATTCAGTGCTGTCTTGTTCTTCCAAGCAGATTTTCTTTGCCAATAAGATAGTATAAAATCAAGCCTAAAACAGGTAAAAGCAATATGACAATTACCCAGAGGACCTTTTTAACAGTATCTTTTGGCCCAGTGATAATATCAAATATTGCAATCAAATCAAGAATAAAAATTAACGGTGCAAATATAAACTCAAGTATATCCATATTTAAACTCTCTTCATAAAACCTTCTGCGTTAATTTGTGTATTATATTTTTATCTTATACATGCCTAAAGTAAGTTTCATTGGTAAATAATCTACTTTTTTATCTATGAATTAGCTTATTTGCTAAAAAATTTAAAAATTGATAAGCATTATTAATAGAATAGAAGTTATATTTTTCTATTGAGTGTGCTTAATTAAGTGCATGTATTTTGCGTTATATTTGATCGATAAAAGCTTATTTTGGAGATATTGCAGTGTTGCAGGATGATATTAAAAAGTTTTTTCAGATAATTTACGGAAATAATGCTCCCGGATATTTAACAATATGGAATAGAAAGAACTTCCGCACAAAATGGTTTAAAGCTGCAAATCTGGGTGAAGCATCAAAAGTTGCTTCTGGTCTGTCACAGAATAAAGATGTGTATTTCGGCATAGGACTGAGAAAAACACAGCTTGATGAAAGAAAAAGAGGAACAGGAGAAGATGTGATAGTACTCCCTGCATTATGGTTGGATGTTGATATATATGATGCAAAAGCTCATGTCAAAACCGACCTTCCTCGCGATTTAGAAACTGCTAAAGAAATTCTTAATAAGTTCAAACTAAAGCCAACTATAACTATTCATACCGGGCATGGCTTAAATCCGTTATATTTATTTAAGGACTTATGGGTATTTAAGAATGAAAATGACAATGTGGAAGCAAAAGAGCTAAGCTTTAATTTTAATAAAGCACTAATAAAGATATTTAAGGAATCCGGATATCATTTAGACAATGTCGCAGATCTTTCACGAGTAATAAGAATTCCTTATACAACTAATTTTAAGACAACTCCTGTCCCCGTAAAGATAATTAATTGTGATCTGGAATCTAAATACACCCTTGATGAAATAAAAGCTGCTATAAATGAGATATTAAGCTAAATGTTATAATTTGTTTCTCCGCTGTAATATATTGCAGCCATTAACTCGTTATAAGAATTAAATTGCCTGCCTGGATATCTCGAAAGTATTTCACTGAGTGATTTAGTTTCTTTTTCATTATCTATAACTTCATCATCCCCGTATTTTTCTATTAATTCTTCGGTGGTAACAGGATAAGTTACGTTAATAATCCAGTTAGGAATTTCTGTTATGTTTTCACCCGGATAATCTTTAGGATTAATTAATCCTTTTTTATAATCACCCATTTTAATCCCCTTTTGATTTTTGCGCTGTTCTTATATCTTTTATGCCAAAGACTTTTTTGGCAATTTCTAACTGTTTAATTTTTTAGATCGATTATATAAGAATCAGAAGCTGTCTTATTAAAGTTGGTGAGTCACCTTTTGACTTATCTATCTGGCAATTCAAGTTAAATAATAGTATATATTTGGAGAGCGGGCTGTTTGTAAACAACCCGCTCCAGCTTTCTAAAGCTTATATTGATTCTGCTACGACTTGTGATGCGGGCATCCCGTTGAAGGAGCTACATCTTTCTTGTCTTTTTGAACTTTAGCTTTTTTGCATCCAGACTTTGCTGTATCACAACAAGCTTTACAATCTGTGCAGCTTACACAGTGCTGTTTACACTTTTTGTGGACAGCTTTCTTCTCATGACAACACTGTTTGCAGTCTGTACAATCTGTCTTGCAATCGTTACAGCAATCATGTTTTCCTGTTATACACTGCACGCATTCAGAATTTTTCATCATTGCACAAGGTTTAGCTGCATAGGTTTTATCAATAAAAAATAGTCCAATAACAGCAATTATAAACAATGACAGTGCTAAAAAAGTAATTTTGTTTCTCATGTTTACTCCTTTTTCTATTAAAAATCACTCTAATAATTATTGAATAATACTATTAGAGAGTTTTTAGTTCAGGAGTATAACCGTTCGTAAGATTTCAAGATTATTATTTTTAACTAAATTAGCTTTATGCTTGATATTTTGAGTGAAAATATTTCTAAATAGACCTGAATTAAAGAAATAAACATTGACGTAAGACAATTTCTCCAGGACTAATTTATTTTGCTGAAAAACAGCTATAAAGCGATTATCCGGATATGGCTGGTTTTTTACACAGTCACAATGAGATTTAACCGGTTCTGAAATATGCTCTGTCTGAGAAGTTATTATGTCCTGACAACAGGAGTGACTTGCTTGAACTTTATTTATTCCTGCTTGAGAAATCATTCCCTGGCAAAAAGCAGAGCTATAGGGATTTGTCAGTATCAATAGCAGATATAATCCTGCTAAGAAAGAGATGATAGATTTCTTATGTTTATAAACTTTCACTATCAATTAATACCTGCTTAATAACCTAATTAAATAAATTATGCTGCATAACAGCATAATTTGTCCAGTTATTAGAGATATTTATAACAATTATTACAAAAATTATCCCTTAGGTATCATTAATTTATGGCAGCATTTAGGCGCACATTCTTCGATTTCCTGTTCAGACAATGTTCTGTCGGTGCAATCTATGCAGACTAATTCCTCAGTTCCCGGACGATATTTGATTTTATGTCCATGGCATTCAATATCTCTTTCTATAAGATTACCACAATTTTCACAAAGAAATCTTACCATTGCTATAACTCCTTTATTTCGTATATTCTTTGATCCTAAATGAGTAAGCTAATAAGGACATCCCCAATATTTCTAAAACTTTATTCCAATTTAAATCTCAATCTTGTTAATGATTTATAGTAATTGGACTTTCAGGTTGCTACTTAAGCAGGTAGTCATTTTAAAAAATTCAGTTTAACCTACATAAAATAATAACTAACTTTTTTCAGGATTTATAGTCATAAACAAGTTTTAAAAAAGGAGATTGTAATATGACAAAAGTTGCATTTTTAGAAGTCAGGCCATTTGAAGAGGAATATATCAAACAAACTGTCCCAATGACTGTTGATTATGATATGTATTATCAAACCATAAATGAAATTAATAAAGATGTATTAAAAGATGCTGATATTATCTCTGTTTTTACAGATTCAACAATAAATGAAGAAAGTCTAAAAGGGTTGAATAGCCTAAAGATGGTTAATACCAGATCAACCGGAGTTGATCATATCAACACAGAATACTGTAAAAATAACAATATTATAGTTACGAATGTTCCAGCTTATGGCCAACGAACAGTTGCAGAATTTGCCTTTGGCCTTTTGACAGATTTAATAAGAAAAATCACTATAGCTTATGCCGATCTTCAAAAGGGAGAATTTGATCCGGATAGAACCCTTGGGAAAAACCTTGCAGAAAAAACGCTTGGAATTATAGGAACAGGAAGAATAGGCTGTCATATGGCAAAATTAGCCAATGCATACGAAATGAAAATACTTGCATATGACCCGAATCCAAAGATGGATATGGTAAATAAATATGGAGTTCAATATATATCTTTGGATGAACTATTAAAAAATAGTGATATCATTACATTACATTGCCCATTTACAGGCAAGAATTATCATATGATAGATGAAGAAGCTTTTAGTAAAATGAAAACTGGAGTGTTAATAATAAATGCTGCAAGAGGAGAGCTTATTGATACCAATGCCTTGTTAAAAGCATTGCAAAGTGGGAAAGTGGCGGGTGCAGCTTTAGATGTTCTGGAATCAGAAAAAATTATTAAACGTGAAGAGGAATACGCTCTTGAACCAGACCGTATAAGCCAGAAAGACCTTGTTAATACTATAATGAATCATGAATTACTCAATATGCAAAATGTAATAATCACTCCTCACATCGCATACGAAACCATAGAATCAGTTTATGAAATTTTAGACGTGACAATGGAAGACATCAAAGGCTATTTAAATCAAAATATCGTCAACAAAGCAGCGTAAGATGCATATAA
>AMFJ01033947.1_pt1 | contig 33283 bp, 26 predicted proteins | sample 427208 | NCBI WGS metagenome assembly AMFJ01 (sample SAMN02954298, study PRJNA114691) | groundwater metagenome | biome: aquatic; feature: subsurface aquifer; material: sediment; isolation source: subsurface aquifer sediment | place: USA: Rifle, CO | collected 2008-08 | reverse complement strand
GCCTGATTTTTCAGGCAGCCCCTTTGTTTATTGTTATCCTAATTGTTCAGTTAATAATTAAACTAGTTGATTTTGTCTGTAAGTTTTTGAACCAGTTTGAAGTGTGAAAAGAATTCCCTTGCAAAAACCCGGATAACAGTATAGGCAGGAATTGCAACAAGCATACCTATAATACCTCCGATACTGCCGGCCATAAGTATTACAATAAAAATTTCCAGAGGATGGGCCTGAACACTGTTTGAATAAATATAAGGCTGGAAAAGAAATATATCAATCATGTGAGTTATGAAAAATATAAGGGCCAGAGTTATTATTATCATTCCAAGATTGGGACTGTAAAGGCCAAGTTGTGCCAGAGATATAATAACACCAAATATTCCCCCAATCCAGGGGCCTATGTATGGAATAACATTAAGAACGCCTGACACAAGCCCAAGCATTATGGCAACAGAAAAATCTACACCGGCAATAAAATGAAGTGCTAAACCGTTCAAAATGGTAATAAGAATGGTTTCCAGAGAAATTCCGATAAAGTAACGAGAAAGGAGGTTGTAAATGGAATTAAGCGCTCTTTTTACATTTATTTCGAATTTATCCGGGAAAAGGGCAAGTATCATATTGGAAAACATGTCTTGTTCCTTTAAAAAGAAGAAAGTGATAAAAGATACAACGAAAATTCCTATTGCAAAATCAAATATAAACGATGTTATTGAAGTAAAGAAATCAGATATTGAAGAGGCGTTAATTAAATTCTGAACTTTCTCAACAACGATGTTTTCAATTTTAAAATCAGGATTCAGGTTTGGAAAAGTATTCTGAATGAAAAAGTTAAGATCGGCAAGGGGAACTGCAATTTTTTCATTGATGTTTTCGAGTTGCATTGTACCTATTGTAGAAAATAACTGTCCGGCAAATGGTGTCATAAAGATAAAAAATCCGGCAAACAGACCCAGAATTACTGTTATTGTTATTGCCGCTGCCAGATTCCTTGGAATGTGGAATCCTTTTATCCGAATACCGGTAAGATAACCCATAAACGGTTTCCCTATGAGGGATAAAACTGCAGAAATAAGAATGTAAATGACCAAATCGCTGAAGAACCACGCAAGAAAAACCACTACGATGGCTACAACTGCTCCTATAATGTACTTTGCCAGTTGATTCATAACACTTCACTTTGATTCTCAAAAGTAAGAATTTTTTGTAAGTTTGTGTCAATGTACAATAACTAATAATTTATGAAAAGATTTTACTCGGTTTTATTGATATTTTCTCTTTTTACTTTTTCATTATATGCCGATGAAGGAATGTGGCTTCCATCGCTCATTAAAGAAAGAATATCCGACATGCAAAAAAATGGATTTAAACTTACTGCAGAGGATGTTTACAGTATCAACCAGGCATCTCTTAAGGATGCAATTGTCCATTTTGGAGGAGGATGCACAGGTGAATTAATATCTGAAAAAGGTCTTATTTTAACAAATCATCATTGTGGTTTTGGACAGATCCAGTCCCACAGTTCTCTTGAACACGATTATCTGAAAGACGGATTTTGGGCAATGTCTATGAATGAAGAGCTTCCCAACAAAGGGCTTTCTGTGAAATTCCTTGTTAAAATGGAAGATGTAACGGAAAAAATTCTCAAAGGACACAATTCAAATATGACAGAAAGTCAAAGAATTGAACTTGTACAAACCAATTCCGGTTTTGTTGTAAAAGAGGCAAAAGAGAATACTCATTATGATGCAAAAGTAGAGTCATTATATTATGGAAATCAATATTTTCTTTTCATTTATGAAATTTTTACAGATGTTCGTCTGGTAGGGGCGCCGCCGTCGTCAATCGGAAAATTCGGTGGAGATACCGATAATTGGATGTGGCCAAGACATACAGGCGATTTTTCAATTTTTAGAATTTATGCCGGCAAGGACAATAAACCTGCTCCTTATTCAAAAGACAATGTCCCATATAAGCCCAAAAAATTCTTTTCCATATCTCTTAAAGGAGTAAATGAAGGAGACTTCACTATGGTTTATGGCTATCCCGGAAGAACCCAGGAATATTTGATGAGTGATGCAGTAAAATACATCTCTTCTGTATCCAATCCGCACAAAATCAATTTAAGAACAATGAGGCTCAATATTCAAAATGAAGAGATGTCCAAAAACGCAGAAGTGAGAATAAAGTATGCCTCAAAAAATGCTTCAGTCGCTAATTCATGGAAGAAATGGCAGGGCGAGGCAAAAGGTATTGTAAGATTGAATGCGGTTCAGAATAAAATTGATTTTGAAAGTGAGTTCGCCAAGTGGGCCAAAGACAAACCCGAATACTCAAATTTGCTTAATGCAATTTCCGATATTTATAAAAAACTGGAACCACTTGCTTTTGTAAATGATTATCAAAATGAAGCAATCTCAGCTAATGAAATAATCCGCTTTGCAGGTATCGTTTCTGCGGCAGCTGAAAAAAATTCAAAAATGACTCCTCAGGTAAGTGCAGCTAATATTGCTTTAATTGCAGAAGATTTTTACAAAGACTATTATCTTCCAATTGACAAAAAATCCTTTACTGCAATTGTAGGTGAGTATTCTAAAAATGTACCATGGCAAATGCAACCAAAATATTTTCTCGATAAAATTTCGGAATATAAGACTGTTGAATCATTGGCATCATATATATTTGACAATTCAATTTTTTCTTCAAAAGACAGGGTATTGAGTTTTATTGCAGATGGGGTAATTCCCGGGAAATTCAACAACGACCCTGCTATGGTATTCTACAACGAATTTAACCACCATTTTACGCATAAATTCAAACCGGTAATAGATGCTTTGAACAACGACCTTAACCTTCTGTACAGAACTTATATGCGTGGGCAAATGGAGTTCAAAAAGAATAAATCTTTCTATCCGGATGCCAACTCAACATTAAGAATAGCATATGGAAAAATTAAAGGCTATGCACCAGCAGACGGAGTTTATTACAAACATTCATCTTCTCTTGAGGGAATTATGCAAAAAGATAATCCTCAGATTTATGATTACGATATTCCTCAAAAACTTCGTGATTTATATACTTCAAAAGATTTTGGCAAATGGGCTGTTAAAGGAACCGTGCCTGTTTGTTTTATTGCAACAAACCACACTTCCGGAGGAAACTCAGGAAGTCCTGTGTTGAATTCAAAAGGAGAGTTAATTGGAATCAATTTCGACAGAGTATGGGAAGGAACAATGAGTGATATTGTCTATGACCCGGATATGTGCAGAAACATTTCTCTCGATATACGATATGTGTTGTTCGTAATTGATAAGCTGGCGGGTGCTCAGCATCTTATGGACGAAATGAAAATTGTGAAGTAAAAATTATTGTTGGAAACAGTTTTTTCTATTGAGAATATGTTAGTTAGAAAGAGGGAGTATAAATATTTATACTCCCTCTTTCAATTATTGCAGTAATATCTTATTTTACTCCTCTACCTCTCTTGGCGGTCTATCGTTAGCTATTGCCACATTAATTGTGCGTCCCATGTGATCGGAACCGTTAAGAGCTGCAATGGCTGCATTTCCCTCTTCTTCGTTAGGCATTTCTACGAAACCATACCCTTTTGAACGACGGGTTTCGCGATTAAAAATAATTCTGGCAGAAATAACTTCTCCATACGGAGCAAAAAGTTCGGCTAAATCTTCTTTCTTAGCACGGAAACTAAGGCTTGAAACAAAAATGTTCATATGAACGGTAATGAATAAGGTTAAGTAATTTGTTAATTGTCCGTAGCAAAGTTAATTAAAAATCTTAATCACCAAAATTTTACGATATTTTTTTAAGTCTATCCTCCGTAACTGGTTCCGTCGAAGCAATGGGTGCAAATCGACTCTTTGGGAAGGCCTATTGAGTTAACCAGATCTTCTATACTATTAAAGCTTAAACTTGAAAGTTTCAGGTCTTTCTTAATGTATTCTACCATTTGTTTATACTCCTCTGTATTTGCATCGGAATATTTGCTTAGGTTGATGTCATGTGCACCCTCCTTTTCCATTATATACCGTCTTGTTATTAGTTCAAGAGGTGAACGGGATGCCGAGAAATTGATGAATTCACAAGGAAATACAAGAGGAGGACAACTAATTCTGATATGTACTTCTTTTGCTCCATAGCTTAAAAGTATCTTTGCATTATCTCTTAACTGAGTTCCCCTTACTATAGAATCATCGCAGAAAGCAACTTTTTTCTCGCGTATAAGGCTTTTGTTAGGTATCAGTTTCATTTTTGCAACAAGATTTCTTATAGACTGATCCGAAGGTGTAAAACTCCTTGGCCAGGTAGGAGTATATTTAACTATAGCACATCTGTACGGAATTTTTTTTCCGCTTGCAAATCCTATTGCCATGCATGTTCCTGAGTCCGGAATGGCCGATGACACGTCCAGACTGACTTTGTCTTTTAACCCCAGGGCGTAACCGAGTGAGTACCTTACATCATCAACATTGATTTTCTCATAAGTACTTGTTGGATAACCATAATAAACCCAAAGGAATGAGCATATCTGAAGTTTTTTGCCGGGAGGAACAAGTTGCTTATAACCATCGGAAGTGATTAAAACCACTTCACCTGGTCCTAAATAGTATTCTTCCTCAAAATCCAAATTTGAAAAACTGCAGGTTTCGGATGCAACAGCAAACGATCCGTTTTTTTTGCCTATTACAAGCGGAGTTCTTCCTAATTTATCCCTTACTGCAATAATACCCTCTTTATAAAGCAGCAAGAAAGTACAAGAACCTTTGATTTTGCTTTGTACATTTATTATCCCTTCGGTAAAATTTTCACCTTCAGTTATAAGAAGAGCAACCAATTCTGTTGGATTAGTAGATCCGGAACTGAGTTCTGTAAAGTTCTTCCCTTTTGCAAGAAGTTCACTTTCAAGTGGAGCAACGTTATTAATTTTACCTACAGTAGAAATCGCAAACTTACCAAGGTGAGAATTAATGATAATTGGCTGGGCATCAGTATCACTTATGACGCCAATACCGGACAAGCCGTCAAATTTATGAAGATCTTCTTCAAATTTTGTTCTGAAATGAGAATTTTCAAGATTGTGGATTGCTCTTGCAAAACTGTTATTGTTGTTCCATGTTACCATTCCTCCTCTTCTGGTACCCAAATGTGAATGATAATCGATACCGTAAAAAAGATCAGAAATACATTTTTGTTTAGAAATAATCCCGAATAAACCGCCCATTTTGTAAATTTTTAATGACGGTCACAAAAGTATATTATTTTAGCGTTAACTTCGCTTAATATTATTAATTTTTTCTCATGAACATTATCTATCTGATTATTCACATATTATTTGCACTTGGAATGTTTATGTCTCTTAAGATTATAAATATCAAGGGTATAAATAAATTTCAGGCAATTACTGTGAATTATATAGTTGCCTTAATTCTAACTACTCTGGTTTACGATAACCCAATAAGTACAATTCCGCACTTGTACGGAACAAATCTAATTCTTGCCTCTTTGTGGGTAGGTACTATGTTTATTATCAGCTTTATTCTGATGATTTTCTCTACTGAAAAAGCAGGTATTGGAATTACAACTGCTCTTAATAAGATGGCTGTTGTGATTCCTGTGGTTGTTGGTCTCGTTTATCTTGGTCAGCAAGATAACATTGTTATTAAAATTATTGGGATAGTTCTGGCTCTTATTTCATTTGGACTAATCCTATACAAGAAAAAAGCAGAAAAAAGAAAACTATCTGCGCTTCTGTTGCCTGCATCAGTTTTTCTTGTTTCGGGAATTATAGATACTTCAATGGAACTAACAAATAAATTAGTGATTTTAAAACCTTATGAAGTTGAATTGTTTTTAATGGGCGTCTTTTTTACATCCTCAATTTTAGGATTATCTACTATATTTATGGATAAAATATGGTTTAAAACGAAAGAAAAATTCTCTTTTAATACGATTTTGTGGGGATCTATTATGGGGGTTTTTAACTTTCTGGTTTCAAAAATGATTCTTTTGAACGTTGGTTTAATGGGAGGTTCTGTAGTTTTTCCGGTCCACAACGCTTCTGTAGTAATGTTTACCGCTTTAATTGGTGTTCTCTTTTTCAAAGAAAAGTTTTCTCCGAAACAATGGATTGGTGTAGTACTTGCAGTAATTTCTGTAGTTCTAATTGCCGGAACTATTTAAAAATCAATTGTAGAGTAGGGTAGAGAGGCAATAATCTCCATAGATTTATTCAGTATCTCAATTAAAAATTTCACAAAAGGAAGGAGAATGGATTCAGCTCCGGACCCTCCCGTAACCACGAGTAACAGTGTAGAAACAATAACCAAAGAACTTAATGGAATTGCAATAAGATTTGAAAGCATAAAATATACAGGTATAAACTTGAAATAATATATAGTAAGAACAGAAGTTCCAATTTGGCAGGATGTAGAAATTGATATTGTTTGCCAGATGTATTTTAAAATCTTATTTTTTGGTTTGAATAATGCTATAACAAAAGGATTGATTATTATAATTGAAAATATTGCAGCATAGGAGAGTTGAAAACCTACATCAAAGACAGATCCGGGATTTATAATACAGATAATAAGTGCGCTTAGAGATAGAGCATTAAGGCTGTTTCTTTTCTTTTCAAAGACAGCTCCAATCTGGTACACAGTTGCCATTATTACGGCCCTTTCAATTGATGGTGCCATTCCGGTAAAAAATGCATATGCCCACAATATTAATATTATACACAGACTTCTTGCAATTACAGAATATCTGAAATTCCCAAATATTAAGGAAATAAAAATCATTATTGAGTATATGAATCCAACATGCAAACCGGATACTGCAAGCAAATGCATTGTCCCGGAAGATGAAAATGTTTTTTTAATGTCTTTTGTGAGATAGCTTTTTACTCCTGTTGTCAGAGCAATCATAGTTGCATGAATTTCGGCATTGTCAATTACTTTATATAATTTTTCAATTGTTCTTTCTCTTGCTCTGATAATTGAAAGTCTTAAATTCGGATTTATATTTTTTTTTAGTATTGGTTTTTCTCTTGAGACAAATGCAGTCGAGTAAATCCCTCGTTTTTTTAAATATTTGGCATAATCAAAATTATTTCTGTTAATTGTTTTATCTATTGCAACGGGCTTAAGAGTTATTATCAAGGTATCGCCAATTTCACATTTTCCGGAGTGCAGGTTTTGATTCAGATAAAGTAAAATTGATTCGTCATATTTTATGGACTTAACGGAAATCTTCATAAATTTAGATTGCTCTATTGGAGTTTCTTCAATAAGAAAAACTCCTGAAAATGATTGGGTTGTATTTATTTTGCTGTTATTATGAATATTTCCATAATAACCGTTTAGCGAAATACTTAGGATACCAATCGAAAAAAATGTAAGAACAAGAGAAACTTTCAGAAACTTGAGGTAATTGTCGGATTCAAACTTCGGTAATGTTTCGTTGTAGGAAAAAAAGTAAAGACCAACCAGTATTATTACTGTTGAAGTTGAAAACAAGATTGAATAGTTTGTGTCTAAAGGGAAAAACCCGGCAAAAAATATTCCGGAAATATAGACAGATGAATACAAAAAAAGAGGTGAACTTCTTAGAATATTAAGAAGTAAGTGATATTCTTCCCTTCCGGCTCTCCCCATCATCACATTTTTTGTAAATTTATTAATTAAATCGTTACATTATTACAAAAAAAGAGGGTATTTTATTACATTTGTAAAATTTTATCTGCCTTTTTTGCAAATTCATAAATTAATTTTGAAATGATTGTTTTAGTATTGAATTGTGGGAGCTCGTCGCTCAAGTATCAGGTTCTTGACATGAAGTCGGAATCCCAGTTTACATTATTGGCCAAAGGTTTAGTAGAAAGAATCGGTCTGGAAAATGGCATTCTTTCACACAGAGTTGATGGAAGAGATAAGTATGAGGTTGAAACTCCGATTCCAAATCATACAGAAGGCATTAAAAAAGTACTGGACATTCTTACGGATTCAAGTCATGGAATTCTAAATTCACTATCGCTTATAGAAGCAGTAGGTCATAGAGTTGCCCATGGCGGGGAACTTTTTAAGTCAAGTACCATTATTGATAAAAAAGTGAAGGAAGGCATTCAGGTTTTATGCGAACTTGCACCTCTTCATAATCCTGCCAACTTGTTGGGAATAAACGCAATTGATACTTTAATGCCTGGTGTTCCTCAGGTCGCTGTTTTTGATACATCATTTCACCAGACAATGCCGGATTATGCATTTATGTATGCTCTTCCTTATGAATACTATACAAAACATAAAATACGCCGTTACGGCTTTCATGGAACAAGTCACAAGTTCGTGGCAAAAAAAGCATGTGAACTTGCCGGATTGGATTTTAATACTTCAAAAGTAATAACATGTCATTTGGGAAACGGCAGTTCAATCACCGCTATTAATAATGGCAAATCAATAGATACATCAATGGGTTTCACTCCTCTTGAAGGAGTCATAATGGGCACCAGAAGCGGAGATATTGATGCCGGGATTATTTCCTACATAATGGAAAGAGATGGCCTTGACGCTGCTGGAATCAATTCATTGCTAAACAAAAAGAGCGGTTTCCTGGGAGTTTATGGAAAATCATCTGATGCGAGAGATATTGAAAAAGCAGCAGCTAAAGGAGACGAAAGAGCAATACTTGCACTTAATTTGCTTTACTACAGAGTATTAAAGTATATTGGATCTTACACAGCAGTTATGAATGGCTGCGACATGATTGTATTTACAGGCGGAATTGGGGAGAATGATCCACATATCAGGGAGATGGTAGGTACACATCTGGAGTACATGGGAGTTGATTTTGACAAAGCTGCCAACAAAGGTGTAAGAGGTAAAGATGTAATTCTTACAACACCGTCTTCAAAAGTTAAAATGACCACAGTTACAACAAATGAAGAACTTGTAATTGCTCAGGATACCATGACACTTGTAATGAGTAATAAATAAAGTAGCCAATATATAAAATTCAAAATATGATTACAACGTTTGAACAGATCTACGACTTATTAAGATCAAAACCAAAAAAGAGACTAATCGCTGCCTGGGCGGTTGACGACCACACTATCAACGCCGCAAGGCTTGCTGTTGAGGCAGGAATAGTTGAAGCAACATTAGTAGGAGATGAAAAATTGATCCGTGAGGTATGTGCACATGAAAAAATTGACCCTTCTATTTTCAGGATTGTTCCGAACAATGAAGAAATTAGTTCTGTAAGCATGTCGGTAGACATGATTAATGCAGGTGAAGGTGATATTCTGATGAAGGGTCTTTGCAGCACAGACAAATATATGAGAGCTATTCTCAACAAAGAAAAAGGACTTCTCCCTCCTAAAGCCGTTTTAAGTCACGTGACTGTACTTTCAAATCCCCAGTATCATAAATTAATAGTAATGGGAGATATAGCAGTTATTCCTGCACCAGATCTCTCGCAAAAAGTTGCTATAACAAATTACTTAGTTAAAACAGCAAAAGCTATTGGTATTGCAAAACCAAAAGTTGCCATAATTGCTGCTTCGGAGCAAATGCTTCCCGGCATGCAGGCTTGTGTGGATGCAGCTATGATTTCAAAAATGGCAGACAGAGGCCAGATAACAGGATGCTTCGTTGACGGACCTCTGGCTTTGGACGTTGCAATTTCTCCTGAGGCTGTTGCGATTAAGAAGTTAACCAGCACTGTTGCTGGTGATGCCGATTGCCTTGTTTTCCCAAATATTGAATCTGCAAATGTGTTTTATAAAGCTAACAGTCTTTTATGTGTTGGTGCAAAACTGGCTGCAATTGTAGCAGGGGCAAAAGTGCCTTGCGTCCTCTCGAGTCGCGCAGACAGCATTGATACAAAACTTAACTCAATTGCTCTGGCAGCATTAACGGCAAAATAATTTATGGGATATCTAATATTAGCGATCAACCCGGGTTCAACATCTACAAAAATTGCAGTTTTTGAAGATCATAAACAAGTATTTACTCATACTCTCAGGCACTCATCTGAGGAAATCTCTTCGTATGAACGAATAGCGGATCAGTATGAATTTCGTAAGAAAGCGATCATAAACACTCTTAGCGAAAACAACATCGATCGTTACAGTTTTTCAGTTATCGTAGGAAGAGGTGGCGTTCTTAAACCAATTGAATCAGGTGTTTACGAAGTGAACGAGGCAATGATTCATGACCTTACTATTGGTGTGGGTGGCGAGCATGCAAGCAATCTTGGCGGGCTTATCGCTTCAAACATTGCTTCTGAAATACCAGGTTGTAAAGCTTATATTGCCGATCCGGTTGTTGTAGATGAACTTTCGGATGTTGCAAGAGTGCCGGGGCACCCGCTTTTGCCAAGAGTATCCATTTTCCATGCCCTCAATCAAAAGGCAATAGCTAAAATGTATGCGGCTTCAGAAGGGAAAGACTATCACAGTCTTCGTCTTATTGTTGCACACCTTGGTGGCGGTGTTTCAGTGGGAGCGCACCTTTATGGAAGAGTTGTTGATGTAAACAATGCACTCAACGGAGAAGGACCATTTTCTCCTGAAAGATCCGGTACACTTCCTGCCCTGGCACTCGCCCAACTCTGTTTTTCGGGGAAATACACTTTAAATCAGGTCCAAAAAATGATTACCGGAGAAGGTGGTCTTGTTGCTCATCTTGGAACAAATTCTTTTAATTTTGTATCTAAAAAGGTCGAAGAGGGTAATTTAAAGTACAAGCTTATATCAGACGCATTCGGTTACAACGTTGCAAAATCAATAGGTGCAGCTGCTGCCGCACTTTCCGGTGATGTAGATGCTATACTACTAACAGGAGGAGTTGCCTATAATGGTAAATTGATGGACAATATTACCGAAATGATTAAGTTTATAGCTCCTGTAAAAATTTATCCCGGAGAAGACGAGATGTCTGCATTAGCCATGAATGGTCTTGATGTGATGACCGGAAAAGAGCAGGCGTGTGTATATAAATAGATTATAATTTTATAATTAATATAAAGAGGGGGAAATCTCCCTCTTTTTCTATTTAAGTTTCATATAATACTTAAGGGTCCATTTCCGATCCAGTTCCGGATGGAGTATTTTTATCAGATCTCTTAGAATAATATCAGGCTCTACAACACCTCTTTCCCAAAAGTCGCTCCCGCCTTCCGAAGTATTTCGGAATGTATTATTGTACACCAATCCCTTCTGTAGACAAGGAATATTTTTAAACAAAGGGTTACTTAACTTTAACTCATCGATTGTAGAGTAATTATTCGGATTCAACCAGAATTCGGCTTCAATTGCTCTGGAGTAAACTTTTTCCAGGTTATATGTATGAATTGCCTGTTTTTCCTTATCAGACAGAATGATTTCTCCACCGGCATCATTTATTAGAGTACTCATGTAGCTTCTGCCTCCGGGGATATACCAAACCTCTTTCCATGGTGCATTTATGAGGACTTTTACATTAGGAGTGCCTTCTGTGAGCTGCTTAAGATTTAAATATCGGATTTTTGAACAATCGTAAATGGAATCTGCCTTTTCTCGAATTCCAAATATCTCGCCGAATAGTTTTAAATATTCAAGCTTTCCCAGCGGATGTTCTTCGAGGTAGTCTCCAATAGCAATTACTCTAATTCCGAATTGTCTTATTTTCTCTAAATACTGATTATTTTCGCCGCTTATTCCGTATGAAAAAACAATATCCGGTTTTAAACTTATAAGTAACTCGTAATTAAGAGAAGATTCAAAACCAATATCGACAACTTCTCCATTGTTAATTTTTTCTTTTATTGCAGGGTTTGTGATATACCGGGAACCGGAGACACCTACAATATAATCGTCCAAACCCAGAGATGAAAGGTATGCTATGTGACTGGTAGACATACATACAACTCTTTTTGGTTGCTTGCCGGTATTGTCTGATATTTTTATTGTGTCTCCTGCTTTAGATTTTGGGTCCCACGACTCACGCACAACTAAACTTTTGGTGCCATTTTCGACGATGATATCAAAATTGGATGCATATTCGCAACCTATCCCTTTTTGTGGATTTAATGTCTTTTGATTTAAGTTGTTGCAACTAAATATTAATTGAATTGAAAGTATAGTAACAATAACTTTAACAAAGGATTTCATAAACAGTTATTTTATTCAAAGTTAATAAAAATGGCTTACTTTGCGACATGGAAAAAAGAGAGCTTGTTGTTGTAGGTGCCGGGGCAGCTGGGTTATTAGCAGCATTAAGTGCTGTTGAAGAAGGAATTTCTGTACTGCTTCTGGAAAAAATGGAAAAGGCAGGCAGAAAAATCCGGATAACCGGTAAGGGCAGATGTAATATTACTAATGTTAAAAGCTGGGATGAATTTTCTAAACATATTTATCCAAAGAACAGCCTTTTTAAATCGGCATTCTACAATCTTTCAAACACAAAAACAATCAGCTTGTTTGAAGAATTGGGTTTAGAAACAATTATTGAAAGGGGAGACAGAGTATATCCCAAGTCTGGTATGGCAAAGGATGTTGTGGATGCTCTTGTTAATAAACTAATCTCATCCGGTGTCGAGATTCGCTATAATGCAAAAGTGATTGATATTAGTAGTAAAGACGGGTGTGTTTCCGAACTTATATGGGAAGAAAACAATCTTCGGAATTCAATTATTCCTAAAGCCGTAATTATTGCAACCGGAGGACTTTCTTATCCCACCACAGGTTCAGATGGGGATGGATATAAGATTGCTGTAAATCTCGGACACACAATCTCACCATGTTTTCCTTCTCTTACTGCATTAATGCCAAATGGATATGATTCAAAACTTGAATCGCTGCTCCTTAAAAATGTAACATTAAAACTATTCACAGGAAAGGAATTAATTCAGGAGGAATTTGGTGATATAGAATTTACAAATAATGGTATTGAAGGTCCTTTGGGATTGAGAATAAGCAGGAAAGCCGTAAAAGCTTTGCAAAACGGAGAAAAGGTATCTGTTTCAATTGATCTGAAACCTGCACTCAGCGAGACTCAGTTGATAAACAGAATAAACAGGGAGTTCGACTCAAACGGAAAAATGAGAGTATATGAACTTTTACAAAGATTATTGCCAAAGCAGCTTATAGAAACCTATTTAAAACTAAATAAAATGCTTTCCGGGAAAATTCTTTCGGTTCAGCTACCGGGTGAAATTTATCCATTAATAGAATCACTCAAAGATTGGAGAATGGATATTGAAGGTTATACATCTTTCGAAAGATGTGTTATAACTGCAGGAGGCGTTTCTATGAGTGAAATTGTTCCTAAGAATATGTCCTCAAGAATTGTAAAAAACCTATTTTTTGCCGGCGAAGTATTAGATTTAGACGGAGATACTGGCGGATACAATTTACAAATAGCTTTTTCAACAGGATATCTTGCCGGGAAATCGGCTTCGCACATTATTGTAAAATCAAATCAATTACAACAATAGCGATTTATGCGAATTTTCACTGAAGCTTTTGTATAATTTTGTTAACACTTGTTTTGTGTCAAGTGTAAAATCTCCGTTCATAATCCATGAATAATAGCTTGGATCGGCTTTGAATACATTTGCTACAGGTTTTCCCTTATATTTTCCGAAGTTAAACAACGGTACTTCCTTGTCGTCCAGAACAACTCTGCCAGCATAGTCTAGGGAGTTGGTTCTCATAGAAAATTTTGACAGAAATTCAATGTCGTTTTCGAGAGTGTCGGCATATCTTTCGAGCTGGGATTCAAGAATTTCATATGTTGCAACCGTATCAGCTTCGGCAGAATGGGCATTTTCAAGATCTTTGCTGCAATAAAATTTATATGCAGCACTTAGCGTCCTCTGCTCCATTTTATGGAAGATGTTTTGAATATCAACCATTTTTCTTTTTCTGAAATCAAAATCAATTCCTGCTCTTAAAAATTCTTCTGCAAGCATGGGAATGTCGAATTTAATAGAGTTATAGCCGGCAAAATCACAACCAAGCATCCAGTTTGACAGACTTTTTGCTACCTCTTTAAAAGTGGGGCAGTCTTTTACGTCTTCATTTGAAATACCGTGAATTTTTTGAGCTTCGGGAGAAATTGGAATTGTTGGATTCAGCCTTCTGGTCTTTATCTCCTGATCTCCGTTTACTTTAATTTTTAGAGCACTTAATTCCACAATTCTGTCTTGGGTTATACTTAGACCTGTACTCTCTATATCAAAGAATATTATGGGATTTTTTAAGATTAATTTCATTGGTTTAGGAAACTTTATGCATTTACCATCATAGGCATTAGAAGAGCAAGGATCTCCTCCTGAGGGTCAATTGCTCCGGCAGGAAGAATTAAAGCAGCTCTTGAAGGGTCCGATAACTCAAGTGAAATATCGGTGTAAGGAAGATTGCCAAGAATTTCAATTAAAAAAGTAGATTTAAATGCAATTTCCATATTCTCTCCTTCGAACTGGCAAAGGAGTTTTTCATTTGCCGAGATTGAAAAATCAAGATCCTGCGCAAACAACTCCAAAGTGTTGTATGAGAGTTTAAGCCTTACCTGGCTGCTTGCCTGATTTGAGCATACTGCAACTCTTCTTGCACTGTTCAGGAAATCGGAACGGTTAATTATAAGCTTGTTTGTATTGTTTTTTGGAATAACAGAACGGTAAGCGGGGTAATTTCCTTCTACAAGCCTGCAAACCAGAACAAAAGATTCAAATTCAAAGTAAGCATTGCGTTTGTCAAACTTTATCGTTACGTCTTCATTGCCTTTACCCAGGATGTTTTTAAGTACCGTAGATGGTTTTTTTGGCAGAATGAATGACGCTTTTGACTCTGACTTTATGTCATGTCTTGTGTAGCAGACCAGTTTGTGAGCATCGGAAGCTACCAGAGTTGTGCTGTCGGTATCAATGTCGAAATAAACTCCGTTCATTACCGGCCTTAGTTCTTCTTCGGCAGTTGCATAAAGAGTTCTGTTAATTCCCTCAAGAAGATTGTGGGAATTGATTGTTATTGTAGTATTATCTTCTGATAAATCTGGAATAGAAGGATAATCGTCGGACAATGTGCAAGGAAGTTTAGCATTGCCGGTTGCCCAGATAATCTCTATGATAGAATTACTTTCATTAGTTTTGAACTCCAGAGGCTGGTCTGCAAATTCTCTGAGTGAATCTGTAATAAGTTTTGCAGGAACGGTAATTTCTCCCTCCTCTGTTACATTCTCAATTGCCATTTTTGCCTTGAGCGTAGTCTCTAAATCGGAAGCAGTAATATTCAGAAAACCACCTTTGAGAACAAATAGAAAATTGTCCAGAATTGGGAGTGAATTCTTTGATGAAATTACTCTTGAAACCGACTGAAGACGGGCTAAAAGTTCTGTGCTTGAAACTACGAATTTCATATCTTTTGAATTTTTAACAAAGATAATAAAAAATAGTTATGGCATATAATTTGATTTCTCATCGAATGTTAAAATTGATTAATATGAAAAGAACAGTACTATTTTTTATTGCGACAGTTTTAGTCAGTGGCGTTACTGCCTTAACAGTTATTAAACTTACAAACACTAATTCAGAAACTTACGAATATCCGGCGAATGATTTCTCAGGTAAAAAAATCTCTCTTTCGGATCAGCTTTATCCGGATTTTACATACGCAGCTGAGACTTCAGTTAAAGCTGTTGTACATGTAAAAGTTGTAAAAAAAGGGGTTCCTCAATCTTACTCAATCTTCGATTTTTTCTTTGGCTATGGAACTCCGGATGAAGTCCCCAAAAATCAGATTAATGCTGGTTCCGGAGTAATAATTACATCAGACGGATACATAATCACGAACAACCATGTTATTGAATCTGCCGATGAGATTCATGTTACGCTGGAAAACAACAAAACTTTCAAGGCAAGGCTTGTTGGAGCAGACCCTGTGACAGATGTTGCCTTAATAAAAGTTGATGCAGAAAATCTCCCATATCTTACCTTCGGAGATTCCGATGCTTTAAGGCTTGGAGAATGGGTAATTGCAATTGGAAGCCCTTTTAACCTCCGTTCAACCATTACTGCCGGCATAGTTAGTGCCAAGGGCAGGAGTATGCCTTCTTCTTCAGGGGAATTCAAAATTGAAGCTTTCATTCAAACAGATGCAGCTGTTAATCCCGGAAATAGCGGAGGACCCCTCGTGAATACAAAAGGGGAACTTGTAGGTATTAATACAGCTATAGCTTCAAGAACCGGATCATATACCGGGTACTCATTTGCAGTGCCAAGTTTAATGGCGAAAAAAGTAATTGAAGATATTATGGATTTCGGGAAAGTGCAAAGGGCTATGCTTGGAATTTCTATGCAGGAGATTGACGGAGATCTTGCCAGTGAAAAGGGAATTAAGGAGATTAAGGGTGTTTATATTGCAGAAATAGTCAGAGGCGGAGCAGCCGACAGGGCCGGTATGAAAATTTCTGATCAGCTTACAACAATTAATGGTGTTAATGTAAATTCAGCACCTTCCGTACAGGAACAAATAAGTAAATTCCGTCCAAAAGATAAAATTTCAGTTGAATTGATCCGTAATGGTAAACCAATTGCACTTTCAGTTGTTTTGCAAGGCAGAAATGAAGAGACAACTCAGATTGACAGAGAGAGTAATCAATTTTCAAAACTCTTTGGAGCTCAGCTTGAGAAGGCACCTGAAGAGAAACTGAAAAAACTGGGAATAAATCACGGAGTAGAAGTTGTTTCTGTCGGAGATGGAAAATTCAGGGACACAGGCATTAAACCGGGATTTGTTATAACTCATATTAACCAGATTCCTGTCGAAAACATAAACGAAATTGAATCAATAATTCAAAGAAGCAAAAGATCCCTTTTAATTGAAGGAGTTTATAGTAAAGGTTCAGTAGTATATTATGGAATGGGTCTCTAAATTTTGCAGCTTACAACTTTTTTTTCGTAACTTTGCAAGATAATATATATTCATGAGACAGCTTAAAATAACAAAATCCATTACTAACAGGGAGAGTGCGTCTCTCGACAAGTATCTTCAGGAAATAGGGAGGGAAGAGCTCATCACGGTTGAAGATGAAGTTGAATTAGCACAAAGAATAAGAAAAGGGGATCAGGAGGCGTTAGAAAAACTAACAAGAGCCAACCTAAGGTTTGTCGTATCTGTTGCAAAACAATACCAGAATCAGGGTTTAAGTCTTCCCGACCTTATTAATGAAGGTAACCTGGGTCTTATTAAAGCCGCAGAAAAATTCGACGAAACGAGAGGTTTCAAATTTATTTCCTATGCAGTATGGTGGATAAGGCAATCTATTCTTCAGGCTTTGGCCGAACAATCCAGGATTGTCCGTCTTCCGCTAAATCAAGTTGGATCGCTTAACAAGATTAATAAAGCACTTTCGAAATTCGAACAGGAAAACGAAAGACTCCCATCACCCGAAGAATTGGCTGTCATACTGGATATCCCAAGAGAAAAAATCGCAGATACTCTCAGAGTATCAGGCAGGCACGTATCAGTAGATGCTCCGTTTGTAGATGGAGAAGACAATAATTTACTGGATGTTCTTCCAAATACAGATTCTCCAAATGCAGACAGGGGACTTTTAAACGAATCTCTTAACAAGGAGATTGAAAGAGCATTATCGACCCTCACCGAAAGGGAAAGAGATATTGTTAAATACTTTTTTGGAATCGGTTCTGTAGAGATGACCCTTGAAGAGATTGGGGAACATTTTGGTTTAACAAGAGAGAGAGTGAGGCAGATCAAAGAAAAAGCTATAAGAAGGCTTCGTCACAGCGCAAGAAGCAAGCTCCTTAAATCCTACCTCGGTTAATAATCAACCTTAATAACTTAACTTAAATGAAAAAACTTCTATTTGCAATGATTGCAGCAGGTGCAATTTTTACATCTTGTTCGCAGCAGAAGACTGCCGAGAATCCTCTCCTCTCAGAATGGGATACTCCATTTGGAATTCCGCCTTTTGAGGAAATCAAAATAGAGCATTTTATGCCTGCTTATGTTGAGGCTATGGCACAACATAAAGCTGAGATTGATTCAATTGTAAACAATAAAGACCTTCCTACTTTCGAAAACACAATCGTTGCATATGACAATGCCGGACCTTTGTTGGATAAAATATCTCCTGTATTCTCAAGCATAAACGGAACAGCATCCAACCCGGATGTTATTGCGCTTGCAAAAGAACTTTCTCCTCTTACTAGCAAGCATTTCAATGAAATCAGTCTTAATCCCCTTCTTTTTCAAAGAGTAAAAGCAGTTTTTGAAATGAGAGATTCTCTAGGACTTGACCCGGAACAAATGCGTTTGCTCACCGAAATGTACAAAGGCTTTGTAAGAAGCGGAGCAAATCTTTCCGAAGATAAAAAAACAGAACTAAAAAAAATCAACGAAGAAATATCTGCACTTCAACTGCAGTTCGGGCAAAATCTTCTTGCCGAAACAGACGCTTTTAAACTTGTTATAAACAAAGAAGAAGATCTTGCAGGAATTTCCGAGTCACTAAAAGCCTCTGCTCTTAAAAGAGGTGAAAAAGATTCAACAACTGCAGGAAAATGGGTGTTTGGACTTGACAATCCAAGCGTAATGCCTTTTCTTCAGCAATCAACAAACAAGGACCTTAGAAAACAAATTTTTGAGGCGTATCTAAACCGATGCAACAATAATAACGAGTTTGACAACAAAGATGTTATTAAAAAACTTGTCGATTTAAGACTTAAGAGAGCTAATTTACTTGGTTTCGAAAACTATGCACAATATCAGCTCGAAGAGAGAATGGCAAAAACACCTGAGGCTGTTTATGCTCTTTTGAATAAAATATGGGCACCCGCGCTTGCTGCCGCTAAAAAAGAACTTGCAGACATGAGTGCAATTGCGGCATCCGAAGGCATTACAACACCTCTTGAGTCTTCGGACTGGAGATTCTATTTTGAAAAATCAATGGCTAAAAAGTTCAATCTTAACGATTCAGAACTTCGCCCTTATTTCCAACTTGAGAATGTAAGAGAAGGAATTTTCTATGTATCAAACCAGCTATATGGCATAACATTTACTCAGGTTAACAACGTTCCGCTTCCAAATCCTGAGGCAACTGCATTTGAATGTAAAGACGCAGACGGATCTCATTTGGGAATCCTGTTTATGGATATGTTTGCACGCCCGGGTGAAAAAAGAGGTGGAGCATGGTGCAGCGGTTTCCGTTCGCAGACTTATAAAGAAGGTAAGAAAATTACACCTCTTGTAACCATTGTTGGTAATTTTACAAGGCCGGTAGGTGATGAACCAGCACTATTGAGCACAGACGAAGCAGAAACATATTTTCATGAATTCGGACATGCTCTTGCAAGTTTGCTAAAAGATGTTCATTACTATGGAGTGGGTGGAATGACAAGAGATTTTGTTGAATTGCCTTCACAAATAATGGAGCATTGGGCATTTGAACCTCAAGTTCTTAGAATATATGCAAAACACTACAAAACAGGCGAAGTAATACCTCAGGAACTTATAGATAAACTGGTAAATGCTGGCAAATACGGTCAGGGTTTTGCAACAACAGAATATCTTGCAGCTTCTTACCTTGATATGGACTTCCATGTACTTAAGACAATCCCTGCAAATCTTGATGTTCTCGCTTTCGAAGCAAAATCATTAGGAGACAGAGGTCTTATTTCTCAAATACCACCAAGATACAGGAGTACATATTTTAGTCATACATTTGGCGGTGGGTATACTGCCGGATACTACTCGTATATCTGGGCCGAAGTTCTGGACAGCGATGCATATCAGGCTTTTGTTGAAACAAAAGACATCTTTAACAAAGAAGTTGCAGCAAAATTCAGAAAAGAGATACTTGCCAGAGCCGGACAAGATGATGCAATGACACTCTATGTCAATTTTAGAGGCAGCCAGCCGGGTATCAATGCTCTCCTTAAGAACAGGGGACTTAATTAGGAATAATAATTTTAAAAATCAGGGGCCATTTTTTGGCCCTTTTTTTATGAATTAAGGTTGACTTAAAGAATCTTTATGGCAAAGAAGCTTTCTTTGATATCAGACGAAGAGTCTGATTAAATTCTAAATACTATCTTTGTCCGAACTTAATAAATAAACAAATGTCTGACTTCTGGCAGCTGATTGGTAGACTGATTGTCGATTTTGGCAATTGGATCTGGGGTATGCCCCTTTTTCTTCTCTTAATAGGTGGTGGTCTTGGATTCCTGATATATTCAGGTTTTGTACCGTTTCGCTATTTTGGCCGTGCTATTAAGTCTCTTCGTAAGAAAGAGGATGATGCTCCGGGTCAGATAAGCTCTTTTGAAGCACTGGCAAGTGCAATTGCCTCAACTGTAGGAATGGGAAACATTTCTGGCGTAGCTGTAGCGCTGACAATGGGCGGACCCGGTACAATTTTCTGGATGTGGGTAAGTGCGATTGTAGGTATGGCAACTAAATTTTTTGAAGGGAGTCTTACAATAATGTTTAAAGGAAAAGATTCTGCCGGAGAGATACAAGGTGGGCCAATGTATATGATTACCGAAGGTCTCGGAAAAAAATGGCGGCCAATGGCTGTGTTTTTCTCAATATTCGGACTAATCGGTACCCTTTGCCTGATGCAGGCAAATCAACTTACAGAAGCCCTCACTACAGTTATTACTGCACCAATGGGAATAGAAACTACTTTTGGGCTTAAACTGATTATTGGTATTGTAATATGTTTATTAGTCTCAATTGTAATTTTAGGTGGAATTCAACGAATTTCCAAAGTGTCTGCCAAACTTGTTCCAACTATGGTCGCTATGTATTTCCTCCTAGTGGGATATATTGTTCTTACAAACCTGTCTGTTGTTCCCGATGTGTTTTACTCAATTTTCTCACAGGCTTTTGAATTTAAGGCAGGCCTGGGTGGCCTGGCAGGTTCTGCGATTGTAATAGGTGCAAGGAGAGCTGCATTTGTAAATGAAGCGGGTGTTGGTACTGCTTCAATGATGCACGGAGCATCAAAGAACACTCAGCCAATAAGAGAAGGACTTGTTGCAATGATTGGCCCTTCTATCGACTCTGGTCTTGTTTGCACACTTACTGCACTGGCAATCCTAATTAATGGACAATACGAGGTCTCTCAATTGCAGGGTATTCAAATGGCAATGAACTCATTTGAAGTATCAATACCAGGAGTAGGGCATTACTTACTCCTCATTATGGCAATTATATTCGCATTTTCAACTATGTTCTCATATTCATATTATGGCGTTAAATGCACCAATTTTCTGTTTGGTGCTAAGTACGCATTCTATTACAACTATTTTTTCTTAATTATGTTAGTAGTAGGAGCAGTCATATCACTTGATGTTGTTGTAGGGGTAATTGACAGTGCTTATGCACTTATGGCAATTCCAACAATGATTACTTTAATCCTGCTTGCTCCAAAGGTTAAAAAGGAGATGAAAATTTATTTTAAAAAATAGTTTAAGATGAATCCCGAAAAACTCATTTCGTCTAAATTAAAAGAGGCTGTTTCAAATTTATACGGTAACATTCCGGATGAAAGCCTCTTTCAGACACAAGCAACAAGAAAAGAATTTGAAGGAGACATCACTGCAGTGATATTTCCGTTGCTTAAAATTTCGAAAAAATCGCCCGAAATCACATCTGCCGAAATTGGGGAATATCTAATTTCAAAATGCGAAGAAATTGAAAGTTTTAATGTTGTAAAGGGGTTTCTGAATTTAAAACTTTCAAATGCATACTGGCTAAATGTGTTCAACGAGATTTATATCCATAAAGATTGGGGACAACTCCCTTCTTCCGGAAAAAATGTAATGGTTGAATACTCCTCTCCCAATACAAACAAACCACTGCATCTGGGCCATATCAGGAATAATCTCCTTGGATGGTCTGTTGCAAAACTTATGGAAGCAAATGGACATAATGTTCTAAAAGTTAACCTTGTCAACGACAGGGGTATTCATATATGTAAATCGATGCTTGCCTGGTATAAGGCAGCAAAAGGAGAAACTCCGGAGAATTCCGGAATGAAAGGCGATCATCTTGTTGGAAAATATTATGTTCTTTTTAACAATATGCTCAAAGAGGAGGTATCTGCCCTCGTTGCTTCCGGTATGGAGAAGGATGAAGCCGAAAAAAATGCCCCTTTAATGAAAGAGGCTCAGGAGATGCTTTTGAAATGGGAGCAGGGCGACAATGAAGTTGTGAACCTTTGGAAAATGATGAATTCCTGGGTTTATAAAGGATTCGATGAGACTTATAAGAGGCTTGGAGTCGAATTTGATAAAACTTACTATGAATCACAGACTTATCTTCTTGGGAAAGCACTTGTAAATGAAGGTCAAAAGAAGGGAGTGTTTTATTCAAAAGAAAACGGATCAGTATGGTGCGATTTAACCCTTGACGGACTCGATGAAAAATTATTGCTTCGCTCAGACGGAACTTCTGTTTACATGACTCAGGACCTTGGAACTGCACATCAACGTTTTACAGAATTCCGCCTTGATGAACTAATTTATGTTGTAGGTAACGAGCAAAATTATCACTTTCAAGTTCTTAAACTTCTTTTGAAGAAACTTGGTTTCAATTGGGCAGATTCAATTTTTCACCTTTCTTATGGTATGGTTGAATTGCCTGAGGGAAAGATGAAGTCTAGAGAAGGAACAGTTGTAGATGCCGATGATCTTATCGAAGATATGGTTTCAACCGCAAGGGAGACATCTCTTGAACTCGGAAAACTTGACAATTTGAGTGTGGAGGAACAGAATAAGGTATTTGAAACAATAGGACTGGGAGCATTAAAATATTTTATAATCAAAGTGGATCCCAAGAAAACAATGTTGTTTGATCCAAAGGAGTCTATCGATTTCAATGGTAATACAGGTCCTTTTATTCAATATACACACGCCAGAATCAAATCAATCTTACGAAAAGCATCTGAGTTAAATATTTTGCCCGAATTTTCCGGGGCAACTTTGACAGGCAAGGAGATTGAAATTATAAAAATGATTAATTATTTCCCGGATAAGGTTGAAGAAGCAGGATCAGCTCACTCACCGGCATTAATAGCAAATTTTGCTTATGAACTTGCCAAAGAGTTTAACCAGTATTATCATGAAGTGCCAATATTAAAAGAAGAGGATTCATTGATCCGGGCTCAAAGACTTGTACTTATAAATTCAATAGCAAAAGTGTTATCTAAGGCAATGACGATTCTCGGAATCACTCTGCCGGAGAGAATGTAGAATGGTAATAGAACAAGACAAATTCTTACCTACTTCTGTTAAAGAGGTTGAGGCACTGGGCTGGGATTATATCGATGTAATAATCTTTTCCGGGGATGCCTATGTAGATCATCCATCTTTTGGAACAGCTGTAATTGGCCGTATACTTGAAAAACAGGGGCTCAGAGTCGCTATTGTCCCTCAGCCCAATTGGAGAGACGACCTCAGGGATTTTAAAAAATTGGGAAAACCCAGACTGTTTTTTGGAGTCAATGCAGGTGTAATGGACTCCATGATTAACCACTATACTGCCAATAAAAGACTTAGAAGCAACGATGCATATACCCCCGAAGGAAGAGCAGGTCAAAGGCCGGATTATGCGGTTAAAGTCTATTCTAAGATCCTTAAAACCCTTTTCCCCGATGTGCCGGTTGTAATTGGAGGAATTGAAGCATCATTACGAAGGATAACTCACTATGATTACTGGAACGACAAATTATTTCCCTCAATTCTCATTGAATCTGGAGCCGATTATTTAATTTACGGAATGGGAGAAAAGCCGGTGGTTGAGCTGGCATCTGCATTCATTAAGGGATATAGTAAAGAAAAAATTAGGCAAATACCTCAAATAGCATTTGTTTCGGAAAAAGAGGAGATGGATGTGAATAATACAATTATTCTAAACTCATTTGAACAATGTGTGAATGATAAGAGTGCATTTGTGGAAAATTTTAATTTACTAGAGAGAGAATCTAATTCATACAACCCCTGCCACATTATTGAACCTTTCAATAATAAATTTATACATATAAACCCTCCTTTTGCGCTTCCATCTACTGCCGAAACTGACTCTTTTTATGATTTGCCATTTACCCGGGTACCACATCCAAGATTTAAGGATAAACACATCCCTGCATATGAAATGATAAAATTTTCAATCAATACTCATAGGGGATGTTTTGGCTCATGCAGTTTCTGCACAATTTCTGCTCATCAAGGCAAATTTGTCCAGTCAAGATCTGTGGGATCAGTATTATCTGAAGCCAAAAAAATTGTCTCAATGAAAGATTTCAAAGGATATATATCTGATGTTGGAGGTCCTTCTGCAAACATGTACAATATGAAGGGAATAGATATTGATTTATGTAAAAAATGCAGGAGAGACAGCTGTATTTATCCGGCAATTTGTAAGAATCTTAACATTTCGCACGAAAAAATGCTGGAGCTTTATAAAAAAATAGAAATGTTGCCCGGAATAAAGAAAATATTTATTGGCAGTGGAATAAGGTATGATCTTTTTTTAAACGATAAAGGATACCTGGATGAATCCGGAAAAAAATATTTTAGAGAAGTAATTGTTAATCATACTTCCGGAAGATTCAAAGTAGCACCGGAACACACAGAAGAACACGTACTTAAAGCAATGGGTAAGCCTTCTTTTAAACTTTTTGTAAAAATGAAAAATGAATTTGAAAAAATCATAAATGAAGAAGGTTTAAAATATCAGCTGATTCCATATTTTATTTCAAGCCATCCCGGCTGTACTATGGACGACATGTACAATCTTTCTGCAAATTCCAGTTTACGTAATCTTCAATTAGAACAAGTTCAGGATTTTACGCCAACACCAATGACAAGGTCATCTGTATCATTTTATTCGGGAATCGACCCAAAAACCTTAAATAAAATTTTTATTGAGAGGCATCCGGCCAACAAGTTAAAACAAAAATCATTTTTTTTAAATAAAAAGTATTAAATGATGTAATAATTTTAAATATTTGCACTATTATTGCAGCCCGAAATCTATATCGAACTTTCTTTTTTTATGAAAAAACAATCAAATACAAAAAAGCCAATAATTGCGAATCAGACTGTCCCAAATCAGTCAAAGAAAAGATTAGCTGTAAGTTATAATAATCTGAGCCCGGAGATACTGGCAATTTTAAAAGAGAGATATCCAAAGGGATATGCCGATTATATGGGTGAAATTTTCAAAGTGGACAAACCTGATGGTTCATTCTTCTATGCTATCTCTCTGGAAGTACCTGACGCTATATATCTTGTAAAGGTAGATGTCAAAATTGACGATTATGATGAAGCAACTGATGAACTCTTTGGCGGCGGATCAACTGATTCCGATTCCGGTGAACCGGATGAATTTCCGGAAGATGATTCAGCCAGTACTTTTACAGAAGAAGAGGAAGAAACCGACGAATAGTAGATTTTTTTCAATCAATACACTAAAGGCTGGATTAATTCAGCCTTTTTTTATGTAATTTCGTCTATGCAAAAAAATGTAACACTTTTAAGCAAAATATCAAATTTTATCAGGACTTTGCCGGAAAATAAAATGCTTTTTTTGCTTGCATTGGTAGTTGGTGCCGGCAGTGGCCTGGCAGCTGTAATTCTCAAAAGAGCAATTCACTATGTTGCATGGATACTAAAAGGCTGGTTTAACAACAACTCAGAAAGTTTTCTCTATTTATTATACCCGGGAGTAGGAATGCTCTTAGCTATGCTTTTTGTAAGATATGTCATTAAAGATAATATAAGCCATGGTGTTACAAAAGTTTTGCTTGCTCTTTCCAAAAATGATTCAAAGATTAAACTTCACAACACCTGGTCTTCAATTGTTACTAGTTCAGTTACAATAGGATTTGGGGGCTCAGTAGGTGCAGAGGCGCCAATTGTATATACCGGGGCTGCTATTGGCTCGAATGTAGCAAGAGGACTTAACCTCTCTTCCAAACACATGACTATTCTGCTCGGATGCGGAGCAGCAGGAGCTGTAGCGGGGATATTTAAGGCTCCGCTTGCAGGAGTCCTGTTCACACTTGAAATACTTTTGTTCAATATTTCAATGACATCTGTTCTTCCATTACTTGTTTCTGCCGTTACAGCTACTGCAGTTTCCTATTTCCTGCTTGGTAACAGTGTCGTATTCAGCAATTCTATTCAAGCTTTTACCTTTGCCAATATACCTTTGTATATAGTTCTGGGCGTATTTACAGGTCTTATTTCACTCTATTTTATTAGAATGACTCTTGGTATGGAAGACAAGATATCATCCATTAAAAAGCCATTCAGAAAGTGGTTTATATCTGCCATATCTCTTGGTTTACTTATTTTTCTTTTTCCACCTCTATTTGGCGAGGGATATGATTCGCTCTCATATTTGCTAAACAATAATACCGTTGAAGCTATAGGACCTAGTATATTTGGATCTCTGTTTGAATTTGAATGGTTTATTCCTGTTTTTTTTACAGCGGTAATTATATTTAAAGTTTGGGCAATGTCGTTTACCAATGCAGGCGGAGGTGTAGGAGGAACGTTCGGCCCGACTCTTTTTATTGGTGGAGTTGCAGGTTTCGTTCTTGCCCGGATAATTAATCTTAGTGGGATATATTCTGTTCCGGAAGCAAACTTTGCACTTGTGGGAATGGCTGGACTTATGGCAGGAGTTATGCAGGCACCTCTCACTGCAATATTTTTAATTGCAGAAATGACCGGCGGATATATACTCTTAATGCCGCTAATAATTACTTCTGCGATTTCCTTTGCAACAATCCGTTCATTTGAACCATACTCTATATACACAAAAAGGATTGCAAAACAGGGAGACCTTCTTACCCACGACAGCGATCAGGCTGTACTTACACTCTTAAAAACATCAGAACTGATAGAAACCGATTTTACAAAGGTTGCTCCGGATAAATCTTTGGGGGATCTTGTCAATGTAATTAGAACTTCGAAAAGGAATATATTCCCGGTAGTGAACTCAGAAAATGAATTATGCGGTATAATTCTTCTCGACGACATAAGACAAATTATGTTTAATTCAGATATGTACCATGTTACGCTTGTTTCTCACCTGATGAAAGAACCAGCTGCTTTTGTTTATGAAAGTGACAAAATGGAAGAAGTAATGAAAAAATTCGAAGTTACTTCTGCCTGGAATTTACCGGTTCTGGATTGTTCAAATAAGTATATAGGTTTTGTGTCAAAATCAAAAATATTCTCGGCATACAGAGAGCAATTACATATAGTATCACATGATTAATCTTTATATAGAACACATTAGCGACAAACTTTCCATAAAAGTTTGGCAGGTAGAACATTGTGTTGCACTACTTGAAGAGGGAGCAACTATACCTTTTATTTCCAGATATCGTAAAGAACGGACTGGTGCTCTTGATGAAGTTCAGGTTGCCGAAATTAAACACCATTTTCTCAGATTTATTGATCTTGAAAAAAGAAAAATAGCAGTAATTGGTTCTATTGATGAGCAGGGGATGCTAACAAAGGAGCTCAAAAAAGAGATAGAAATATGTGTTGACCCTCAAAAACTGGAAGATTTATATCTCCCTTTTAAACCAAAAAGAAGGACAAAAGCGTCAATAGCTAAAGAAAAGGGGCTGGAGCCGCTTGCTAAAGTTATATACGGGTTTGATTCAGCAAACCCCGAAACAGATGCTCAAAAATTTCTCAACGATGAAGTTACTTCTATTGAATTTGCACTTTCGGGAGCCAGAGAAATTATTGCAGAATGGTTTAGCGAAGATTCGAAAATCAGGGAAGAGCTTAGAAATCAGTATTCTAAATTTGCAAAAGTTGTTTCTAAGCAACATAAAGATATTGAATCTCCAGATGGCAGTAAATATAAAAACTACTTTGACTTTGGCGGAAACATTTCAGGAATGCCTGCACACAGGCTACTTGCAATGCTTAGGGGTGAACGAGAGGGGGAACTCACTATAAAACTGGAAATTGATTCTGAATATTCTCTAAATTATATTAGACGAGTCGTTTATAAAAATAGAAATATTCCTTCTTCAAAGTGTAAAGTTCAAATTGAACTTGCCATCGAAGATTCTTATAAAAGACTTCTTCATTCTTCTATTGAAAATGAAACTATTAAGGCGGCAAAAGAAAAAGCAGATCTGGAATCGGTTAAAGTTTTCGGGGAAAATTTATCCTCATTGCTGTTGGCTGCGCCTGTGGGTCAAAAACGAGTGCTTGCTCTTGATCCCGGTTTCAGAACTGGATGTAAAGTTGTTTGCCTTGATTCCCAGGGGGAGTTGTTGCACAATGATACGATTTATCCGCATCCGCCCGTTAATGAAAAAATGCAGGCTATAAAAAAAATATCAAATCTTATAGAATCTTACAAAATTGAAGTTATTGCTATTGGCGATGGCACAGCAAGCAGAGAAACGGAAGCATTTATAAAGAAAATTCCAATGCCTAAGGGCATCCAGGTTTTTTCTGTGAGTGAAGATGGAGCCTCTGTCTATTCTGCATCTCCGGTTGCCAGAGAGGAGTTCCCGGACTATGATGTAACTGTAAGGGGTGCTGTTTCTATAGGAAGGAGAGTTATGGATCCTCTTGCAGAACTTGTTAAAATTGATCCTAAGTCGATAGGTGTTGGCCAGTATCAACATGATATAGATCAATCCTTGCTTAAAGAGATGCTCGATAATACCGTTACCAGTTGCGTAAACAGAGTTGGAGTAAATCTTAATACTGCAAGCAAGCATCTTCTTAGCTATGTTTCCGGGATAGGACCATCATTAGCTCAGAGTATTGTAACTTTCAGAAGCGAAAACGGACCGTTTAAATCAAGACTTGAGCTTCAAAAAGTAAAAAGACTTGGGGACAAGGTATTTGAACAGTGTGCAGGTTTTCTGAGAATTCCGGATTCTGAAAATCCTCTCGATAATACAGCCGTACACCCCGAAAGGTATGCACTTGTAAAGGCTATTGCAAAGGATGTTAATCTCTCCACTGAAGAGTTGATTAGAGATGAAAGTGCAAGGAAAACAATTAATATTGAGAAGTATGTCACAAGTGAGGTAGGAATTCCTACACTTACTGATATTATGGATGAACTTTCAAAACCAGGCAGAGATCCAAGAAAAATTGCGCAAATGATGGAATTTGCGCCTGATATCCATACAATTGACGACTTGAAAGCCGGTATGGTACTACCGGGAATAGTTACCAATATTACAAACTTTGGAGCTTTTGTAGATATTGGAATTAAACAGGATGGTCTTGTACATATCTCGCAAATGTCAAACAAGTTCATCTCTTCACCATCTGAAGTTGTTAAACTGCAACAGCCTGTACAGGTTAAGGTTATCGAAGTTGACTTTAAACGGGGAAGAATCCAGTTAAGTTTAAAAACAGATTAGTTTGTTTCAGGCTTCTTTCTCTCCCTTTGAGCTATGATTACCCCGAGAATTACAATTAAAATACCAATTATCTTTCTGGTATTAAGGCTTTCGTGCCCCATTACAAAGGCCCCAAAGGCGCTTACAACAGGAACCAGTGATGTAAAGATGTTTGTTCTTGCTATACCAAGAACCTTAATCGAATTTATAAAGAGAATGAATGCAGCACAAGAACATAAAACGGCAAGAAAAAGAAGCGGTTTAAGTATTTCCGGAGTGAAAGAGGAGATTGATACTGACGATGCATCGTTATAAAGAAAGAGTGGCAGGAAATAGATAGCACCAAGTAAATGCTGATAAGTAACAATTGTATAACTGTTATATCTGTTCGTCAGTTTTTTCACGATTACAGAATATCCAACCGCTGCAAAGACTGCAATAAACAATAGAAATATTCCGTAATAGTGGCTCACCTGAACAGAGCCGTTTTCAAAAACCACGAGAAGTATTCCCGGAAGAGTAATTGATACTCCAAAAACATTAATTACGGTAATTTTCTCTTTGTACACAATCATCCCGGGAATTAGTGCAAAAATTGGAATTGTAGCAATAATAATTGCACCCAGGGTAGGAGAGTCCACAATTTGAAGACCAAGAGTCTCTCCGATAAAATATATAAAAGGCTCCATCGTCACTAACAATAAAAACCATCCCCAGTCTTTTCTGGCTACTCTTTCCAGTTTTCCTGAAATTAAGGAAACCAAAAGTAGAATAATTGCAGCAAATGCCATTCTGAAAAAAATAAGGGCATAAGGAGGAAAACCATCCTGAAGCAATGAATTGGTCCAGATAAATGAAAATCCCCAGAAAATTACTGCAGTAACTATGGAAAAATAAACTAAAATTGGGGTGCTTTTATTTTCCATTATTAAATATTAGTCTTTTTCCGTTTTTCTTACCGGTGAGCATTCCTTCTTTAACTACTTGAATCCCATTGACAAAAGTGTGAATGACAGAAGAGCTGAATGTATAATCCTCAAAGGGAGACCAACCGCAAAGGTATGCAGGATGTTTTGTTGTAATGCTGTCGTTTTTAGCGCTGTCAAAAAGCATTATGTCTGCGTAGTAGCCTTCTCTAATGTATCCTCTTCTGTCAATTTTGAATCTATCTGCAGGGGAGTGACACATTCTATCGGCAATTTCTTCAGGAGAAAAATGTCCGGCTTTATGAAGTTCCCACATGATTTGAAAGCTATGCTGAATAAGAGGAAGTCCGGAAGGAGAGTCTCTATATTTTGCAGCTTTTTCTTCAATTGTATGTGGGGCATGATCAGTTGCTACAACTTTTATTATTCCATCCTTAACTGCTTTAATTATTGCCTCTTTATCCTCTTTCTCCTTGATTGATGGGTTGCATTTCATCTTGCTGCCTAGTTTCCCGTAATTACTGCTGTCTAGAAACATGTAGTGTACGCAAACTTCACCGGTTATTAAGGGATTTACCTTTTGAGCATTTTTTATCATCTCAATCTCTTCTTTTGTGCTAATATGAAGGATGTGAAGAGATGAGTTGTTTCTCAATGCCAGTTCAATTGCTCTTTTTGAAGAGTTTATGCATGCCTCTCTGCTTCTTATGTTTATATGTTCCTCAAAAGGAATATTCACACCATATTTCTCAATTGCAGCGGATAGATTTTTGCTAATAACCAAGTTGTCTTCACAGTGTGTTGCGATTAGCATTTTTGAGAGGGAAAAAATGTTTTCAAGAGATTCAGAGTTGTCAACAAGCAGATCTCCGGTAGAAGAACCCATGAAAATTTTTAAGCCGCAAATTTGAGATTTATCTGCTTTAAGAATCTCTTCAATGTTATCGTTGCTTGCTCCCAGATAAAAAGAGTAGTTTGCATAAGATGCTTTGCTCGCTACTTCATATTTCTGTTCAAGAATTTCCAGTGTAACAGCAGCAGGTGTTGTGTTTGGCATATCCATAAAAGAAGTTACTCCCCCAAGAACAGATGCTGCACTTTCGCTCTCAATCGAACCTTTTTTGGGATTGCCTGGATCTCTGAAATGAACCTGGTCGTCAATTATTCCGGGCATAAGGAAAAGACCTTCCGCTTCAATAGAAAAATCTGTTTTAGGCAACTCTTCTCCTTTTCTGTAGATGCCGGAAATTAATTCCCCGTCAATAGAAATACTTCCGACAAATGAATTTCCTTCGTTAATTATCGTACAATTCTTTATTAATATGGACATTTAATTGGGTAGTGTTAGATAAGCGGTCTTGGACGAATTCTGCGGAATTTAAGTTTAAGTACACCCCAGAATGCCTCTCCAAAAATTCCACTGCTCATTTTTGAAGTCCCCTGCTTCCTGTCGACGAAAATAATAGGAACTTCTTCTGTAACAAAACCAAGTCTTATTGTGTTGTATTTCATTTCAATCTGAAATCCGTACCCTTTCATTTTTATCTTTGAAAAATCGATTTTTTCAAGAACTTCTCTCTTATAACACTTAAACCCGGCAGTGGTATCAAATATATTGATTCCAAGGATGTTCCTTACGTAGGCAGATGCATAATAAGACATAATAACCCTTCCAATAGGCCAGTTAATTACGCTTATACCATTGCAATATCTGGATCCAATTGCCAGATCTGCTCCATTAAGACAGGCGTGATACAATCTTGGCAAATCATTGGGATCGTGGGAGAAATCGGCATCCATTTCAAAAATATACTTGTAGTTATGAGTTAGCGCCCAATTAAACCCAGAGATATATGCAGTCCCAAGCCCTTGTTTGCCAACTCTTTCCAGGATAAACAGAGAAAGTGAGAACTCACCTTGTTTAAGAACCTTTACAATATCTGCAGTTCCATCCGGAGATCCGTCATCTACTACAAGAATGTGAAAATTCTCCTTTAGAGTCCTTATGGACCTAATAATATTTTCAATATTTTCCTTTTCGTTGTAGGTTGGAATTATGATTATCTTGTCGGAGTCCATATCTGGGTTTTAGTCGAATTACGGCCAAAGGTATTAATTATTTTTCTTTTTCTGAAGCTGACGGCTATACTTTTAATCCATATGTATATTAGCATTGGAGCAACAATTACAACCAAACGGTTATAATGAAATGCACCGTCAAAGTCTAAGTAAAGAAGCGAAAAAATTGCTCTTGTCATTCCGCAGCCGTAGCACTCTACTCCAAATGTGTTTTTAAATAAACATATGGTGGTCCCGTGAAAAATTTCATCAAGTGGAATGAGGTAAAGGAAAAAGGGGGCAACTAGAATTATAATCCAACGATAACGATTAAATTCTGGTTCTGTTTGCAACAATTTTGCCATATCCGTCTCTGTAACTTCCAACAACTATCATTATCAGGTCTATAAGTGCCCATATCCCGCATCCGCCCAGAGTGAGAAGTTGAACAATTCCTATACCTGTGCTTTTTGTATAGAAACGGTGAACTCCAAAACATCCAAGAAACAGACACAACAAAAGTGTTGTAAGCCAGTCAAATTCTGAATCATAGCTTGTGTCTTTTAATGCAACTCCACACTTAACACAATAGGTTGCATTGTCGGGAGTTGACGCACGGCAGTTAGGGCATATTCTATTTCCTGCCATAGGAGAAACACCGCAAGCGACACATATTATCGCCTTTTCGGATACTTCGTTTCCGCAATTTCTACAATACATAACATAAATTTTTCTTAGTTTATGCAAATTTAGTATTTACAGCGGTTTATGATAATGTTTTTTAACATTATTTGCACCGTTAAAAAAAATAAATTAAATTTTGGTAATTCTAAATTAAGTACATATCTTTGCACTCCCCAAACGGAACAGGATGGTCGT
>AMFJ01007874.1_pt1 | contig 33361 bp, 26 predicted proteins | sample 427208 | NCBI WGS metagenome assembly AMFJ01 (sample SAMN02954298, study PRJNA114691) | groundwater metagenome | biome: aquatic; feature: subsurface aquifer; material: sediment; isolation source: subsurface aquifer sediment | place: USA: Rifle, CO | collected 2008-08 | reverse complement strand
TATATTTTAACATATTTTAGTTATGCGGTAATCTTTTAGAAGAGCTGAATAAACCCGAGCAACCGCAGGATTTTACAGCATTATCAAAAACAAAAGACGCTGCATAACAAGACTATAACAGTATACTTCTACTAAATTAAGTTTTGAATACTTTCAATATCCAGCATTGTTAATTGATAGCGAAATTTATCAGAAGTTTTTATAGTATCAATAAAACAGTTGTACTCATCCAAAGTTGTAATGGAAGATAAATCTTTACTTCCAAGAAAACCAAATTTTATTTTATCGGTTTCCTGTTGAAAAACTTGTATAATCCCGGCTTTATTTAATAAATCAATACAGGAATAAACAATATCGTTTGAAATATAAAGTAAAGATGCGATTTGATAGAGACGTATCTCGCCATTTTTATTTGAATGAGCATATTTCAGCATGCCAGACATTGTTTTAATAATTTTATTCGGATCTGTTTCAGTGTTAGGTTTCCCAATAATATGAACTATATTGGCTTCAGCCTTTTCTAAAAGGCTGGTTAAGGAATCTAAATCAGGTGGTAAATCAAAAATAAACAATTCATCAACTTTTTCAACACTCAATCGATTGATAATTCTGGATTTTAATACAGGATCAGTCCCGAGAATTTCAAGAGAGCATGGATTTTCAGCAAAAATCACACAATTATTTTTTGATAGCTTTAAATAATTTGTAAGGCTTTTCTCGAAATTAGCTTTTCCTCTATGGTCTACCCATTTTTGTTCGCAAGAAGTTATGTTGTTTAAAATATTAGGAATAGAAAAAGTTTCCGGCTTATTCTTAATAGAAGGAGATTGTTTAATACTGGAACCAGTTTTTTGAATATCTTTTACTACAAGTTGAACCTTCATTTTACCTGCAAAAGTATTTATATCCGGAGCAAAAGCTACATTTACTTTATCCAGAACAGCTATATCAAGGTTATTCTTCTGCCACCAAACAGCCTCAAATATATTATCTTCTTCGTCGGCAAGGAATATTTTCAAGTGATTATTAGCTGATCCCATTGTTTTAAATTGTTTTAGAGTTAAATTTGAAATACTGAAAACAGGAAATGGATTACACTCACCAAAAGGAGCAAGTTTATCCAGTTCTTCTATTAACTCAATAGACAAATCACAGGAGTTTATATCTAAATCAACCTTTAATTTAGGTTCTAAAAAATCTGATCCTGAAAATTTATTAACAGTAGAAAGTAATCTATTTTTAAGTTGTTCAAAACTTGTTTTATTTAAATCAAGAGAAAAACCTGCTGCAAAAGCATGCCCTCCAAAAACCTCAAACATTTCGGCATTATGAGTTAAAGTTTCATGAAGGTTAACCCCTTCTATACTTCTGGCAGAACATCTTGCCATATTTTTTTCTTCATCAACAGAAATTAGAAATACAGGTCTGTAAAATTTTTCTACCAATTTTGATGCAACAATACCGATAATTCCGGGATGCCAATTTGGATCAGCTAAAACAATAGCTTTCTCTCTTTCAAGATCACATTCACTGTTTACTTTTGAAAGAGCTTCTATAAGTGTTGTTTCACACATTTGCTGTCTGATTTTATTATTAGTATTAAGTTTTTTGGCAATATTTTCAATTTCTTCAGCATTATCACTTACTAGAAGTTCTACAGCAAGACCAGCTTCCGCTAGTCTTCCAATAGCATTTATTCTAGGAGCTACACCAAAAGCAATGGAAGTTGCTGATACCTGATCTAAATTACATCCGGCAATTTCAAGCAATTTAACTAAACCGGGAGCTTTGTCTCTGGAAAGCAGTTTTAATCCCTGATGGACAAGAGCTCTGTTTTCTCCTATTAGTGGAACCACATCTGCAATTGTACCAACAGCAACCAGACAAAGAATATTATCAAGATAATCAGTTCTATTGTGGGATTCTAACAACCCGGCAGCAAGCTTATATGCAACACCAACACCTGCTAGATACTTAAGATCCGAGTTTTCTTCTATGAGTTTAGGATTAATAATTGCAAAAGCTGAAGGTAAAACATCCAGGGCTTCGTGGTGATCTGTAATAATTACATCTGTACCCAAGCTTTTTGCCAGAGCAATTTCGGCTATATTACTAATTCCACAATCTACAGTGATAATTAATTTAGCCTTTTTAGAGCTGATTAACTTACAAATTGATGCACTGTTAAGCCCATGCCCTTCTTCACTTCTATCAGGAATAAAATAGCTTACATTTGCACTTAGGTGTAATAGAGTTTTAAAGAGTAAAGATGTGCTCGTTACTCCATCTGCGTCAAAATCTCCATATATAATAATATGTTCCTGTTTTTCAATAGCCTGATTAATACGATTAACAGCTTTTTCCATATGTTTAAAGACATCAGGGGAGCTGATTTTAGTATCATCAATACTTAAAAAGGATTTAACTTGCTCAGGAGTATCGAAGCCTCTATTAATAAGCAATTGAGCAACAATATGAGAGCCAGCAACCTTAACAAGTTCTGGTGATACTTGTTTTGTTTCCGGATAAACCCATCTATATTTGGTTTCTAAATTACAAGATCGCACTATTTAATCCCCAGAAGTCTTTATCTAAGTTATAACTTCAAAATCATTATTTATTTGAGTAAAAATTAATATTAGAATCAATTTTACTATAATAAAATTTGATAAACCACTATATAACAAAATAGTAGTTCTCTTAATGCTTTAATCGATAATATAGGTTAGGTGATAGGATTGTAGGCGTAAACGAGCTTGTGAGTTATACGAATGTGTCCCTACTTGGTATCACTAATAAAATTTTACCATTAATTGAAACTAATTATCCTGTCATCAGACAAACTTCCAACCACATCCGATCGACATCTTTTACAATGAGTAATTTGTCTGATATAACCTGAACATTCAAAACGAAGTTTAGCTAATTCATCTTTTGACGGCTCTCTAAGTTTTTCAAAAAACGAATTTTCAACCGGATAAAATGGGATCAAGTTATGAGCAAAAGCGCCTGTTTCTCCGGCAAATTTAGCCACTTCTATAATATCTTCCATATTGATTTCAGGAATTAATACAGAGTTCACTTTAGTTGTAATACCTAATTTTATAAGCTCTTTCAACCCTTCTTGTTGTTTATTTAATAAATTTTCAACGTCAGTCCGGTATATTTTTGAAGCAGTAACAGGATTAAGAGTATTTATAGTTACGGTAATATAATCTATTTTTAATTCTTTAATTAAATCAATAGAATCAATAATGGCTAAACCATTGGTACTAAGGCATAATTTCAAATCAGGAAAATTATCCCTGACAATTTTTAAACTTTGATAAACGATTTCAGGTTCAGCAAAAGCTTCTCCGGGCCCTGCTATACCCACAATCTTTAAATTCGGGTATATTTCAATATTTTCTTTTAATAAAGAATAAACATCATCAGGTTTAATTAACTGGCTAGTAACGCCGGGCCTGTTTTCATTAGGGCAGCTATAACTTCTATTACAGTAATTACATTGAATATTGCAGGTTTTTATTAAAGGAAGATGTATCCTTGCTATTTTTCCTGCGCTATTTTTATTAAAACATGGGTGAAGACTATTATTTTCTTCCATAACTCAACTCCGGTTGATATTAATTATTACAAAATTTTAACAAAAATTACAATTTTTGCCACGAAAATCACATTATGTAATAATAAATACTGTTAATAGTCTAACCATTCCTTTCTTGACTGATGCGGCCGCGGGTCGCATTTATTTTTTTCTTTAATTAATTAAGTCATGCGAAATATAATAACTAAAGATAGTTTAGCTGCAAAGATCATGTAGAAATAAGTTATCACAAATACTTACATGACAAGTAAATTTAAAAACATTATATATATTAGCTTTTTAACAACTATAAACTTACTAAAGCTTTTTTATACAAAGAATCTCATTTAAACAGGAATTATTAACCTGAGAATGAGATTTAAATATTAGGAAAACTAATAATTATATTCAAACCTATTAATATTATTATTAAAATATACTTTAGCATAATTAACTCCTCTTTTATTATAAAAACAAGAAAGAGGAGTTAATTTATTAAAAATCATGAAAAAGCAATAATTTTTAACATGATTATAGATTATTTAACTCTTGAAAAGACTTCTATATCCAATTCTTCCATCACATTAGATAAGAAATAAGCTGCACTTGCTACCATAGCGGCATTATCTGTACAGAATTTCATTTGAGGAGCACTTACTCTAAAGCCTTCTTGTTCCTGATTAAAAAATTTTCTTCTTATTTCAGAATTTGCTGCAACTCCACCTGCTAAAGCTATTTGGTTTATATTGTTATCTTTTGCAGCTTGCAGAGTTTTTTTCAGCAAAATAGAAGTTACTGATTCCTGAAAACTTGCCGCAATATCAGCCGCAGGAATTTCCTGATCTTTAAAACTTTGTATTAGTCTTAGTACCGCTGTTTTTAACCCGCTAAAACTAAAATCATATTTGTTGACCTTGGCTTCAGTAAATTTAAATCTATTTTTATCTCCTTCATGAGCCAGTTTGTCTAGTATTGGTCCACCAGGATAAGGCAAACCCAGAAGCCTTGCAACTTTATCATAAGCCTCACCTACAGCATCATCAAGAGTTTCCCCAAGTAATTCCTGATTATCATAGGAATTCACTTTGATAAGCTGGGTATGACCGCCACTAATTAAAAGACAAATAAAAGGTGGTTCAAAGTCGCTTTCAAGATAATTGGCGCACACATGGGCATTAAGGTGGTTTATACCTATAAAAGGCTTATCATACACAAGACTAAGTGTTTTAGCGGCATTTAAACCCACTAAAAGAGCCCCTACTAAACCCGGCCCTACTGTTGCCGAGAATACCTTTACATCTTTTATATCAATATTAGCTTTTTCTATAGCTTCTTGTATAACTATATTTATCGTTTCAAGGTGCTCTCTTGCGGCAACTTCAGGAACTACCCCGCCATATTTTTTATGAGTTTCTATTTGAGACGCTACTACATTAGACAAAACTTCTCGGCCGTTTAAGATAACTGCCGCAGCTGTTTCATCACAACTAGTTTCGGTTGCAAGGATTATTTGATCCTCTTTTAACCCGGGGCCTATTTCTATAATGTTCTTACTTACCGGACAAATGAATTTTTTTATCATGTATCTTATCTTCTCGTGAATAAAGCTGTTATATCTTTGATCGTTGACATAAGTTAGGTGATGTGACTGCAGTCGTAAACGAGCTTGCGAGTTGTACGAATGTGTCCCTACTTGGTATCACCTCTCATAAATACTTATAGGATTTGCTCCTACTATAGCATATAAATCGGTGATATTATTTTTTTGTAAAGTTTTTATCATCTCGCCAAGGGTAATACCAGTAGTACAAATGTCATCCAATAACAATAATTTTGTTTTATTATAAGCTTTTTGATCAATTTCAAAAGCATCTTTCAGGTTTTCCAGCCTTTGAACCCTTTTTAATCTGTATTGAGGTTTTGTATCCTTTATTCTTTTTACAAGACTTTTATTAACCGGAAATCCTGTTAATTTCGAAAATTCTTCAGCCACCAGTTCAATATGATTATATCCTCTTTGTTTTTGCCTTTTTTTATAAAGCGGCATAGGGATTATCTCAATATTTTCATTAGTTAGGCTTGTGTTTTGCCAGTAAGTATAAAGTATTTCTGCCATATATTTAGCCAATTCTTTTTGTTTATGATACTTAAGGCCCCTTATTAATTTTTTAAGATTATCAATATATAAACTTGCAGAATAAACAGGAACTCCGTTAACGACTTTAGTTGGCTCAGGAAAGTTCAACTCGATTTTTTCATAACAAGTTTGGCACATTATACCTGTAGAAGAAGGCTTGTGACAAAAATAGCAATTTCTGCGATATATCCAGTCTAGTAATTGTTTTATTATGTTGATCATTGTTAAATAAATAAACCCTTACGACACTTTTCCATTTTATGACAATAATAAAAAGTTTTAGAAAAATCCTTTAATATTTTATTTTTATAATAGGTTTGTTAATGATTATGGTATGGTCTGATAAAAATAATAAAAATATTCCTAAACTTCCTTCTATAACTAAAATCGCAACGGAAATACCCCCTGTTTCTAAATATTTAGATGCTTTTAGGCTGCCTTCTGCTTTTAGACAGGCAGAAAGTGACACTTTACCTGTCATTGATGTGGCGGGAAATATAGTTGGTATAGTTTCAGAATATGATCTGGCAAAGATATTACCTGAAGCCAGCTTTAAAGAAGAAGGATATCAAAGGCAAACAACTGTTGCAGATATAATGACAAAAGATGTCTGGACAGAGCTTGAACATACCAATATAAAGAATTTGTTATCCAAGGTTCATGAGATGCATACAAGAGTTATTCCTATTGTTGATAATGACGGTAAGTATACAGGAGGATCAATAACCAGAACAACTCTTATCTCCTACCTTACCAGAATGGTAAAGCCTCTTTCGATAGGAGGTCTGGCAACTCCATTGGGAGTTAGCATGACAGACGGACAGCATTTGGCTGGCCCGGGACAAATAGGGTTTTTTGCAACAGGCTTGGTATTTGCTCTTATTATCATACTTATTCAGGTGTTTACCGGTTTTATTTATAGCTTCATTAATGTAAATTATATAATAGCTATTACCTCTCAATTAGTTTTGTTTATTCTTGTTTTGCGCTTTACTCTTTTTGCAAAATATCATGCCGCTGAGCATCAAACGATTCATGCTATTGAAAAAGGGCTTCCTCTTACTCCTGAAGTTATAAGAATGCAGCCCAGACCTCATAAAAGGTGTGGTACTAATATTCTAGTTTTACTTTTGGGGATTCAACTCGTATTATTGCTATCAGTACAAATTGCGCAATTCGGGTTCTTTGCACAATTTTTATTCTTGATTACAGGCTTTTTATTTGTTTTTTCTAACTGGAGAAAAGCTGGCATGTGGCTTCAAGAATACTTTACAACAGCAAAAGCAGATGATAAGCAAATTCAAAGCGCAATAAAAGCAGGTGAAGAGTTGCTTAAAAAACATAAAGAAGACTTAAATCCAAAACCGCCAAATATATTTCAAAAACTTTGGAATATGGGCTTGGTTCAGATTTTGGGAACTTTTTTAGTTGTAACATGGATTTTTGATTATATTTTAACGCATCTGTGATAATATATTATGGAAGGCAGATTGCCCATTATATAATCAATTAACCATAGATGTTATTGATAAAAGACTTGGGTTTGAAGATAATTAGGAAATTTTTGTAATATGCATATTATCACAATGTTATTTTTGTTAAGTATTCTGGTTCTGGTTCACGAATTGGGGCACTTTAGTGTTGCCAGAATGCTTGGAATAAAAGTTGAAAGATTTGGATTTGGTTTACCTTTTGGTCCTACATTATATGAAACCATGTGGGGAAAGACAAAAATAGTAGTACATGCCTTTTTATTAGGAGGATATGTTGCTTTTCCGGATGATGATCCTGATAGTGATGTTCCTGCAGATGATCCAGGCAGAATTTCAAACAGAAAACCATGGGAAAGATTTTTAGTAATTATCGCAGGAGTTAGTGCCAATGTACTGATTGCTTTTTTAATTGTACTTTTTGTGGGAATAGCTTCTAGAGGAGTTCCATCTGGAGATTATAAAGTTATTGTGGATGGAATACAGCAGGATAAAAATGTCCCTGCAGCTAGTATAAATATAAAATCCGGAGATCAAATTGTTTCAGCTAACGGTATTAAAGTTAATTCACCTTATAAGTTTATTGAATTAACAAAAAGAAGCAAAATGTTCGATAATTATGTTTCTTCTGATAAAGTTGATAATCAATTAAAAGCCATTTTAAATCTTAACCCTGATTTGGCAAGCAATAAAACAAAAACAATTCCTGAAGGGACCAGGGTTAAACTACCGGCTATAACTTACGAAGATACTTTAACTCTTTCTAAGGATAATTTAATAGGTATATCAGAATATAAACCGGAAGGACAAAAATTAACTGAAAGTCAGCAGAAATTAAGGAATTCTATACATAATAAAGAATATTATATAGCTAATGGTCAAGTATCCCTTACAGATCTGGCTCTTGCCACAGGAGACACTGCTCATCCAATAAATATTAAAGTTGATAGAAATGGAGAAATAAAAGAACTTTCTCCTGTACATCCTAATAAAGATGGAATTATCGGAATAAAATTAAAATCAGAGGAAGTTAGCATTCCTGTTACTGGACCTGTTTCAGCCATAAATGGAGCTGGAGACTTTTTATACAGAAATACTAACTATATGATTAGTGGTCTTGGAATGATTGTAACAGGACAAATACCACTGCATGATTTGCATGGAATAGTTGCAATTACTAAAGTTGGCAGTGATATTATTGAGAAAAGAGGCTTATGGGATGGTTTATTATTAATGGCATTGATTAGTATAGACCTTGCTATAGTTAATCTCTTACCAATCCCTGCCCTTGATGGTGGACACTTATTATTTCTTGCTATTGAAAAACTAAGAGGTAGACCGGTTAGGGAAAAAACACAAGAAGCCTTTGCTAAATTCGGTTTTATGTTCCTTATTGGCCTAATGGTATTTATTATATTTAATGATATTTTAGCTCTCTGGACTAACAAGTTATAAGTGAGGTGAAATAAAATACATGCCTGATTACGATTATAATTGTAAAAATTGTAATGAGATTTTTACTGTAAATAAATCTATGAGTGATACAACTATTCCTGATTGCCCAAAATGTAATTCGCCTGATGTTAAAAGAATATGGGGTAGTTTTATAGTTAAAGGTGGCAACGGTTCAGGAAGCAAATGCGGTTCCTGTAGCAGCGGATCGTGTTCAACCTGCCATTAAAAAATTCTTGTTTAAAAGTGGTTTTAGGTTTAAACTCGGGTTATATTTTGATTAAGTAGTAATTTATGAGAGTTGAATATGTTAGCAGGATTGTTTCTCTTTGGAATTTCTTTTTTATTAGTGTTAGTTTCATCCTATTTTTTAACCACAATTATAAAATCAAAAAAGATTGAAAATTCTATATTTTTTCTTGTTTTAATACTTATATCTCAAGTAATAATTGATATTGAGGTCCTGTCTTTATTTAAAAAGATTAATTCTGATAGTTTGATCATTCTTAATTTTATTGTTTTACTTGTTTCATACCGGCTATGGGATAACAAAGGCAAGCCGCACCTTGATTTTAGTGAATTTAAATTAATAAAAAATAAAATCATTCAGGTTATTAAAAAAGATAAAATACTGTTTTTTATCGCTATTTTCTTTGTTTTTTCAAGTTTAATAAGTTTATTTCTGGTAATATTTGTCCCTACAGCGTCTCCGGACAGTTTACAATATCATCTTTCAAGAATTGGCATGTGGGCTCAAAATCAAACACTTGCACATTTTGAAACAACTGATGTCAGACAAAATATTTATTCCGTTAATTCAGAAATTTTGCTGCTCTGGTCAAAAGTGTTTCTAAAGACGGATCTATTGTTTGCTTTTCTTCAATATTTTTCCTATTTTGGTTGTCTATTTGTTCTGTTTACTTTCTTAAGATACTTAAAGATATCACTGGAAAGGACTCTTTGGGCAGTACTTATTGTAGCATCATTACCTGCTGCTATAGTTGAATCTTCAACAACCCAAACAAACCTTCTCGTAGCTTTTCTTTTGTTTGTTTCTTTATATTTATTTATTTATGGAGTAAGAGAAAACAGCAAAAAAGCTCTTATATTTTCAGCCATAGCATTTAGTATAGATTTAGGGGTAAAATACTCCACTTTCTTTTTCGTTCCTGTTTTTGGCGTGATATATCTTTTAATAGCCTTAAGAGAAAGAAAAAATCTTTATTATAAACCTATATTTGTATTTATAGCTGCATCGATTCCTTCTTTTTTAATATTAAGCTCTTATAATCATATTCTTAACTTTCTTGATTTTGGAAACTTCTTTGGAAGTCAACCTTACATAGACAGACTTAGTGCTCCATACACTATTAATACTTTTATGGGAAATATTATTAGATACCTACTCCTTTTTATTGATTTTTCAGGCATATGGTTTGCTGATGTTTTAACCCCGTTATATTTAGGATTAAAAGACTTTCTATTTAGCATTCTAGGATTACAAAATACTGACGGACTTGTTTTTGATGAAATATACAGAATAAATAATCTTGTTCATGAAAGTTTTTCCAAATTTGGATTACTTGGATTTCTCCTGTTTTTGCCACTTGTGTTTAAATATAGTTTTACAAAATTAAAATCAACAAATAATAAAACCTGCTATTTAAGCTTGTTAGGGCTTGTTACTATTGGTTTTATGTTAGCAATATCCATTTTTATGGGTTTTTGTGTTTGGAATAACAGATTTTTATTAACGCCGGTAATGATTAGCGGTGCTATTTTTGCTTTTAGTTATACAAAAAAAATCACTAATATAAAAATTCTAATTGCCATAGCAGTTATTTTTAACTTTCTGGTTATACCTGTCTTTAATCAAACAAAGCCATTTTTTGGTGTTTTAAAAATGTTGCCGGAATATGATTTTATAACTCTTAGAAATGAATTAAGATTAACCCATGAAGATTATTTCCCTGAAAAGTACAATCATTTATATAAAATAGTTAAATATCTTGGCTCCGTTGCTCCTGATAATTCAAAGATAGGTATTATTTTTTCATATCAAGATCTTCTTTATCCCGTATTTGAAGAAAATCCAACCTGGAATATTCATCAAATAAGATATGATTTATTAGCAAAAGAAAAAAATTATGATGATTATGATTTTCTTGTTATATTTCATTTAATTCAAGAGAGTGAAATATTACATTATAAAGATGTAAAACTTGGTTATCAGATAAAAGACGATGGTTTGGTAATTAATTTTGATGGCACAAAGCCTATAACAATATATGAAGGTATAAAAGGAGACATAATTACTTCAGGAAAGCCTGTTATGCAAAACAATATTGTTAATTTATCTGCCATACCAAATAATTTTCAATTAATTAACAAATTTACTGTAATAATGGAACCTAATGAGAAAATAAAAGGATACGAGACAAAAGAAACATATATATATAAGAAGGTCCGTTAATTCAAACTTTCAGTTTTTTTAGGTAATTATTTAAAATTTCAACTTCTTTTCTTGATAAATAGCGATATTTTCCTTTATCAAGCCCGGCTATATTAATATTGGCATGGGATATTCGTTTTAAAGAAATAACAGGATGATTTATTTTATCCATCATTCTTCTGATTTGTCTGTTATATCCTTGAAACAAAACCAACTCCAAAGTTGTTTTAGACTGGGCGTAATCCAGTATTACAGCTTCCGCATAAGCTATTTTGCCTTTTTCTATTTCAATTCCTTTTTTTAAGTCAAAAAGATCCTGTTGAGTAACTTTTCCTTCTACCGTTGCTCTATAAACCTTTGGAACCCGCCCTTTTGGATGGGTGAGTTTTTGTATTAATTCTCCGTCATTAGTTAAAATTAACAGGCCGGTTGTTTCTCTATCCAGTCTTCCAGCTGGTTTTAGTTTATGTATCTCAGATGGAAGTAAATCATATATAGTTTTTCTTTCATGAGGGTCTCTTCTTGCTGTTATATATCCAGCCGGTTTATTAAAAATAACATATTTTTGCTCTAAGGGTCTGATTTTTTTGCCATTAACTTCAACAGCATCTCTTTTAGTAATTACTGTAGCAGGATTAGTGACAACTTCTCCATTGATCTTTACTTTTCCTGTTTTAATAAGCTCATCAGCGCCTCTTCTTGAGGCGATATCTGAGCTTGCTATGTATTTATTAAGCCTGATTGGTTCTGGCATTTGCAAAAACTTCCATATTAAATTGATTTTCTTCTTCCTGGATGATTTTACACTTAAATTCTCTGGCCATTTTTTGTGCTTCCTTTAAGTCATCAGCACTCCAAATAGCCCATCCACCACGAACTTCATCTCCTACCCTGATTTCTACTTTGTTAGAAAAAATATGCATAGTTCTATCCTGCTGGGTTTTCATTCTGTTTATCTGGCGATGGATGACTTCTTCAGGATCTATATTTAAGACTTTTAAAGCTATAAATAAGCAAGATAAGGCATCTTCAAGTTCAGCCTGAGTAGTTTCTTTATCCCCTCTTGATAAGGCTTTTAAACTTTCTGCCACTTCTTCATTTAAGTGACTTAAAGCTTCATATTCTGATTTTGTATCATATTTTCTGTTTTCCCAGATTAAATCAACGGCTTCTTTTAGCTTCATTTTTTATATCCTGTGATTGTTTTATTTTTTATTATAACTGTCAGATTTTTATATAGCCAGAAAATTTAAAAAATCTTTAATAAAGTAATAATCTTTCTTAATTTATACGAAAAGCTTTTTTGAGAAATTTAGCTATTCTACCTATACAGATAGAATGATATAATTTATCTTGTTTTAACATTGTCTGGAGAAAAATAATGAATAGAATTGAGTCTTTAAAGAAAAGTTTAAGTGAAAAAAGATGCGTTAAAGTTATTGCAGGAATTAATAATTTTAATACTGAAAAAGTTAAAATGATTGTAACTGCGGCTGAAAATGGCAGAGCTACTGCTGTAGATGTGGCAGCAAGGGAAGATATAATCAAATTAGCTAAAGAAACAACAAATCTTCCTGTTTTTGTATCTTCAATTAAACCCGAAGAATTAAAAATTGCAGCTGATAATGGCGCTGATGTACTGGAAATAGGAAACTATGATGCTCTTTACAGAGATGGATTAAGAATTTCTACTGAAGAAGTTCTGGAAATCACCAGAAAAACCATTGAATTAGTAGGCAATAATATTATGTTAAGCGTTACTGTTCCTGGACATATTGATGTCAGTGAACAGGTAAAATTAGCTTTAGAATTAGAAGCTCTTGGAGTTGATTTAATTCAGACAGAAGGCGCTGCTATTGCTGATGTTAAGAGTGAAGGAGCAAGAGGTCTTCTTGAAACAGCACAAATCTCAATTGCTAATACAGTTGAGCTAACAAGAAATATTAATATTCCCGTTATGACAGCTAGTGGTATAACTGAAACCACAGCTCCTTTAGCAATTGCTGCTGGTGCCAGTGCTGTTGGTGTTGGTTCATGTGTAAATAAACTTAATTCAGCCTTTGAAATGACAATTGCCGTTAAATCAGTTGTTGAATCAGTTAACAGATTAGGTGTTGAAAACAGAAGCTTAGTCTAGAAATAAAAAGATGTAAAACTCGTGGAAAATCCACGAGTTTTACATTTAAAGTTAATATTTTGTCTAAAAAACCTAAAATCTATATAATATAAAAGAACGAGTTTTTCTTTAAGGCTGGATAATGAACGAATATACGATTAATTACAGGTTTTTGTTTAAAGATCTTGAATTTCCTTTCACTTCAAAGATTTTATTTGAAGAAAAAGACCCTATTATCTATGCAGATTATATTCATAATGACCTAGAAGCACATTATATAATTCATTTTCCTAAAATAAATATAATGAAACTCGATGGAAACTTTGATGACAGAAAAGAATACATCGACAGACTAAAAGAAGAGTACGATAAAACAGGGGAAAATGTATATCTTGAATATAATTATGATTTTATTCAGGAAATATCAGTAATAATTCATACAGAAGAAGAAATTGACTTTGAATTCAATGATAATTTTAAGAAAATAATAAGTGATAGTGTTGCTAATCACTTAAATACTTATCTTTCTATGTTAAAGCAGGAACTTTTCCTGTGGGAATGGCAGCTGCCTAAGTTTGAAGGTTCTGCTACCGGAGGAATCACTACCAAAAATAAACTTTTTGAGTATCTTGATACAGTTAGTTATTACAAAAACAATGAATTATTATTTCAGCCCTTTGGTTTTAATATTAATTTTTCAAATAATGAAAAACGTTTCAGTAATTTGGATAATTCTCTGGAAAAAATCCGCAAACAGTTTCAAATAGGTGATCATGAGATTTTAAAAGAAAAAGAAATTATAGGTTTGGCTTTTTATGAGATGGAAAGCGGGAATTTTGACGTAGCCATACTACTTGCTGCAATAGCTATAGAAATACCTGTTAAAAATCTGGTTAACAAGTATTTTGACAGAAATAAAGCAGCAAGAATAATTGAAGATATGAGAAGAAACCCAAAAACCAGAGATAAACCAACAGTAATTAAATACTTAACTGTATTAGCAAATAGATATCCGTTTGTATACAAGTTAAAAATTGATCTTGATCAAATAGAAGCCCTATTTAAAGCTAGAAATAAAGTAGTTCACGAAGGAGAACCCTATTATTTCTCACGTGACGGACAAATCAAGATTCAGGTAAGTTATAGAGAAACCTGTGGATTTTTACATCTGGCAAAAGATTTCATAGAGGTAAAAATCCCTGAAATCAAAGAAAAAATCGAAAATAAAAAGCATCAAAGTCACTCTAGTTGTTAAGCTATAGTCGTAAGACCGTAGGATAAGCACGCCTGCCCATCAAAATAAAATAATCAACCAAAAACCTCAATTGAATTGTTATCCTGAATGAAATGAAGGATCTCAATGTCATTGCAAGGTGGCACAACTACTCTTATGTGTCATAAATCATTACCAATATCACGCACTGTCATTGCGAGCTAAGAATCGTGGCTAAAAGAAATAATCACACTTGCGTGGCAATCTCAAACAGTAAAAACTAACCAAAAACCCTGTCTAAAGTTCTGTATTGAATAGCTTCAGCAATGTGTGAAGTTTCTATGTCTTTTTTACCTTGAAGATCAGCAATGGTTCTTGATAGTTTAAGTATCCTATCATAAGCTCTGGCGGAAAGATTTAACCTAGAAATAGCATTCCTAAGTAGATTTTCAGAATCAGAATTTAGTTTGCAATATTTTTTGATTAATTTTGGTGTAATTTGAGAGTTAGAGATAATATTTTCACCTTTAAATCTGCTAACTTGAATATTCCTTGCTTTGACAACTCTGTCTCTAACAGTTTTAGAGCTTTCTCCAGATGGAGCATGGTTGAGCAATTCTTCCTCTTTAAGCCTTGGAACATCAATCTGAATATCTATTCTGTCAAGTAATGGCCCCGACAACCTTGACCAATAACGCTTTGCCAGAGATTCACTACAGGAACACTGTTTTTTTGTGTCTCCATGATACCCGCACGGGCATGGATTCATGGCTGCTAACAATATAAAATCAGCCGGATATTTAACGCTTATCTGAGCTCTTGATATTACAACATTACCATCTTCAAGAGGCTGCCTTAAAACTTCCAGCACATTTCTTGGAAACTCAACTACTTCATCAAGAAATAAAACCCCTCTATGTGCAAGGCTAATTTCTCCGGGTTTTGGATTGCTGCCACCACCGATTATTCCTACAGGAGAAGCGGAATGGTGGGGGGATCGAAAAGGTCTTGTTGTAACAAGCGGTGTATTTTTATCTAATAAACCTGCCACACTGTATATTTTAGATAATTCAATTGCTTCTATGAGCTCAAGTGGCGGCAATATTCCCGGGAAACTTTTAGCCAAAAGAGTCTTGCCAGCTCCGGGAGTTCCTACCATCAGGATATTATGCCCACCAGCAGCAGCTATTTCCAGAGCTCTTTTTGCTTTTTCCTGTCCCTTAATATCTTGAAAATCAACAATCACATGTTCTTGAGAGTTTTCAGTTAAATATTCCTTAATATCTATCTTAAAAGGTTCAAGTTTGAATTCTGAGATAACCTCGGGGTTTAGGAAACTCATTACATCGCTAAGATGCTCAGCTGAGTAAACTTCTATACCTTCAATAAGAGCAGCTTCAACAGCATTTTCTTTTGGAACAATTACTTTTTCTAAACCTTCTTTTTTTAGATTTGAAACAGTTGGTAATACACCACTAACTCCTCTAATACTTCCATCCAGAGATAATTCACCAATAAAACCTATGTTTTTGAGATCTTCGAGGTCTATATCGCCATTAGAGGCCATAACACCAACTGCCATAGGTAAATCAAACCCTGAACCCTCTTTTTTTATATCGGCAGGAGCAAGGTTTATGATGATTTTCTTTAGAGGAAAAGAATAGCCGGAGTTTTTTATAGCTGATCGAATTCTTTCTTTAGCTTCTGAAACAGCAGTATCAGGAAGCCCAACAATAGTTAAGCCGGGAATTGATTGATTAGTATCGACTTCAACAGTAATTTTGTATCCGTCAATCCCAATAACCGAACCCGTAAACACATTTGCTATCATCAATTCCTAACTTTCAATAAACCCATGTTTTATAATAATCGTAAATTTCAAAAAACTTCTCTTAAGTAAATTATATAAAAAAGATTTGGTATTTTCATTAACTATGTAAAGCCATAGTAAAGATTTTTCTCAAAAAGGGAGCCTATAGTATAATTGAATATATAAAAACAAAGGGATAAAAAATGCCTAGAGTAGAACAGTTAGTAGAAAAATACAGAAAAAAGATACTGATTGATGAAAAAGTTGAAAAATATAAGATGGAAATCATCAATCCGCTTGTGGATAAAGTGTTTTCCAGTGATTTTGCAGCTGTTTTTTCTAATCTGGCAAATGAGATTAATGAAAAGTTAGAATTTAATGTTATTACATACCAGCAGGAAGGTAAAAGTCGTTTTGTTATTCAAGGACAGCATCACAGAATTATTTTTCAAAGAAGTAAACCCGATATTTCTGATGGTATTGCAGGAATACACATAGTTCCAATTTATATTTGGAAAGGAGTAACAAAGCATCTGGGCCCTGTTTTCTTTTTTATTGAACCTGAATCAGGAGAAATCAAATGGGATATCCCATTTGATAGTGTAGAAGATTATACGGCTGTATTATTCAGTAATCTCGTTGATGATAAAGATTTTTTCATGTGATAATTTAATGAAACTCACAATTTATAAATAAAATAAATTAGTTTGGAAAAAAATGATAATTGGAGCAATAAATAGTGACGTTATAAAGATTCTCTTTAATACACAAAAAGAGGAGCTTTTGCTGGGAGATTTGGTTAAAATTACCAATGAAGAGAAAAATGGCGTCATTGCTCAGGTTTTTGCCATAGAAAATTCCAAAAAAACACCCTCAAATAATATTGCAAACGTCAAAATACTACTTACTTTAAAAAAGGCCAATAGATGGTATGAATGGGAAGGCAATATTCCTTCAAAAGAATATAAAGCTCAAAAGGTTTCAAATAGTGAACTTTTATCTTATATATGCGGGTTAAAGCAAAACAACCCTGTTACTTTAGGCTATTTGCCTTTGTATAATAATGCAAAACTAGATATAGAAGCCGCCAATTTTGAAGAGCCTACCCTGATTCTTAGCGATAAGCAGGATCAAAAAATAAACACTTCAATACTATTGGCTCAGGAACTGGTAAATAATAATGCTAAAGTTGTTATTTTTGATTTTAATGGAGAATATTCCCATATAACAATAGCAAACAGGTTAGAAGCAGGCAAGAACTTCAAGCTTCCTCTTAATACAAAGGGAATAGAAAATATATATGATAAAAGTTTAATCAATGTCTCTGCTGAAACAAGAGCTGTTATAGAAGATATTTTTATGAGCCTTCAGGAATATATAGAAGAAAGTCAGCTAGGTTTTATTCCTTTTTCTCATTTTAAGAAGGTTGTTAATGATGAATATGAAGAAAATAAAATTACAGAGCTGATTTTGCTTAAAAATAAACTTGCTAAAATTGAAAAACAGAACGTTTTTGCAAATAATAAATTTGAAACAGAGTCTTTTAAACTGTGTTTAGAAAACACGAACTTTGTTATTATTGATTTATCAAGAATTTCTTCTAGTTGGCACAAAAGTTTTGTTGATTATATTGTCGATTTTAATATTAAAAATTACAGACAGCGTTTTTTCACCATATTTAATGCCAATGAGACAAATGTAGATTCAGCATTAATCAATAAATTATATATTCACGGCTGTAGAAGCGGTATAAAACCAATAATCTCAATAGATTATAAATCACAATATCTTAATGATTTTCTCTCTGTAGCTAAGAATCTGATTATGTATTCTCCGGAAATTAATTCAAACAAAATTCCTGATTACGAAATTTTCTTAAATAAATTAAGCAGTAAAGAAGCTCTGATATATGGAGAAGTAACCCGGTATATTCCTTTAACGCTAAGAATAGATAATATTTCTTCAGAGTATGAAGAAAATAATAGAATTTTTGAAAATTCATACATAGAAGCTCCAGAATTAGAGACAATAAAAGATATAGAGGAAGAAACAGACAAATTTAAAAATTATCAGGAAGAAAATGAATTTGTCTATGAAACAGAAGAGCCCCAAGCTGAAGATTTGTATGTTAATCACGAAAATAAAGAAGATGAATTTCTTGATATCATTTATAATGAAGCAAATGAAAATAGTGATTACCAGTTTATAAATGATTTAACACAGGAAGAAGAAACATCTGTTGAAGAAGAATCTGATTATGCAAATGATAATTTTGACTTTGACTATACAGCAGAAGATCTAGAAGAGTTTCAAAAAACCCAAAGCCTGATTAATCAAAACAATGATTATATGCCTAATGAAGAAAACGACGAAACAAGTGATTATCCTCAAGACATTAATGATGAAAGTGTATATCCTATAACATTAGATAACGAATCCAATAATGAAGAAGAAGTATTGGAAGAACTTTCTAATAGTAACGATGAATACAATAAAGCTCCCTCAGCAGATATCCCGATTTATTCTACCTCAGAACCTGAAAAGATAGAGGAAGATGAGATTGAATTCAAGGAAGGCGACGCTGTTAAGCATAATAAATATGGCATAGGAGTTATAAAGAAAGTCATAGGTTACGGAAATAAGAAACTTTGCAGCATTCAATTTGATGACATTGGAAGAAGGCTGCTTGATCCTAATTTAACAATTTTAGAAAAAATATAAAAATCAAAAAAATTTTTTTCTATCAAAATTGCAATTTTCTACTTCAAAAATGGAAATTTTTGAAGTATTTTTTTGGCAATTTCTCATTTTTATCTCAAAAAATTTTCAAAATTTCCATTTTTTTAATCATAATGAGCAATTCAGCTTCACCATTTTTACCCAAGAAGTGTAAAGCTTTCGTTACAAACAGAAGAATGCTACTTAACAAACAAATATTTATCCTATATAGTACTTAAATTAAGAGGCGAATATTAACAGAGATAAGGATTTACAATGAATCCACTAGTTATTAACGTTATAAATCAACAAATAAACAAACAGCAAAACCAGCAGAAACAGGTAACATCTGTGGGTTGATTTATATTGTTTAAAAATATAAGTAATAATACGTAAAACCCGCAGGTCTGAAAAAGATAGCGGGTTTTTTACTTTAGTTATTCTTTAAATTCCCAAAGGAGGTGGAAATTATAAAACAATCTTATGCAAATCAATATTAAATCAAACCAGTCTGAGCAGAATTAAGAGAAAGTATGAAAGGAGAGAAAATTGAAAAGCAAAATTTTTGCTATTGCGCTAGTCTTACTGGTTTCATCTACTCCGGGTGTTTTAGCTAAAAGCACAACATTGCAGGAAATTCAGGATTTACCGACAAAAAATTCTTATAAAGACAATTCCGGCAAAACCATTCCTGAAGATCACTGGGCATATAAAACACTGGAAGATGTTTCCAAAAAATACGGCTTATTAATGGGCAATCCAAGTGAAAAATTTAACGGAAAAGGCACTTTAACCCGTAATGAGGCGGCTTTTATCCTGGTTAACTTAATTGGAAAGATTGAAAAAGATCAAGTACAGTTAAGCGAAGCTGAAAAAGCAAGAATTGATATCCTAAAACAGGAATTAAAAGGTGAATTATCAGAATTAACAAGCAAAGTCGCATCATTGGAAAACTCAGTAGATACATTAAAAGGCAATGTATCCAATCTGGAAGAATCAGACAAAAAAGGCTGGAAGTTCAATTCTGGTGAAAAGTTCAAGATTACCGGAGGACTTCAAGGCCAGTTTACAGGAAACTTTAAAAAAGGCGATGATCAATACCCGTCAAACTTTGCTTTACCATATTCAGAAATTCGTTTTAGCGGTGATGTAAATACAAAAGTCGGATATGTAGCTGCTTTAGTTCCAACAAGAGCTTTTAACGGTTCAGAAAACAGCATCTTAAGAGAAGCTTATGTCTCATTAAATGTTATTCCAAAGCACACAGCATATGTTGGACAAAATATGGTCCCAATTGGCTATGAAGGCCCACAAAATCCGATGGCTATAGAGACTATAGACAAAGCCCAAATGTCCAGAAAAGTAACAGACATGCCTGATCTAGGTGTAAAAATTGATGGTGATTGGGAATTTCTTTCATATTCAGTAGGTGCTTATAATGGCAATGGACACCTTCAATCTGACACAAATGGTCATTTAGCCTTAGCTAGCTGGATTACAGCAAAACCTCTTTATAAATATCCGCAACTTGGTAATTTTGAACTGGGCGGAGGCTGTTATACTGGTAATAACGGCAATTATAATAAAGATATTCTTAGTTTCTACAGTGCTTATAAACATAAAAAGTTTGCACTATGGGGAGAATATCTAACTGCTGATGGTTATGACTTATCTAAACAAAAAGCAGACAGCTTTTACGTTCACACTTCATATTATCTAACTGATAAATTGCAAGTATTGGCAAGGTTTGACCAATTTGATCCAAATACCAAAGTTAGTAAAAATCTTAATACTGAATACACAGTTGGTACTAATTACCTGTTAAGAGACAATTTATCATTAATGTTAGGACTGGTGCAAGTATCAAATCAAGCCGGCAGAAACAGCAACAGGCTAGAAGCTCTAACCCAGCTTACTTTTTAGGAACTAACAGCCTAAAAAAAGCTACAAGAAATATCATCTCGTAGCCTAAAAATTTATTGGTGTAATATTTATATCTTAAAATTGAGAAATTTACAATATTTTCTAAGTTATTTATGAATTCATTAATCATTTTTATTAAAAAATTGCTCAATTTTATGAAATTTTTCAAAGAAAACTTAAAAACCATAAGGAGGAAAAAATGATCAAAAGTTTTTTTGATAGTTTATTAAAAACCTTTATAAAAGGAAAAAGTACACATTTAATAGTCATATTAACTGCAATATTACTGGTTACAGGTTTAACTTTTTTAGGAAACACGGCATTTGCTGATAACACAGTAGAAAATGCCACTCCTGCAATAGTTACACCTCCGAATCCAGAAACACAATCTCCCGATCAGTTAACACCAGAAGCTGTTGATCCTGGTGATACAGCATGGATGTTAATATCTACAGCATTGGTTATGTTAATGACACCGGGTCTTGCTTTGTTTTATGGTGGAATGGTAAGATGTAAAAACGCTCTTGGAACTATAATGCAAAGTTTCGTGGCCCTTGGCCTTGTAACTATTCTCTGGGTGCTTTATGGATACAGTTTAGCATTTGGTCCTGATATTGGACACTTTATAGGCGGCTTAAAGTGGGCTGGTTTATCAGGAGTAGGACTGAGCCCAAATCCTGATTATGCTGCAACTATTCCACATTTAGTGTTTATGGCGTTTCAAATGATGTTTGCCATAATTACACCGGCACTTATTACAGGTGCGGTTGCTGAAAGGTTTAAATTCAGTACTTATCTGGTATTCGTTACTATCTGGCTTACTGTAGTTTATTGCCCAATTGCTCATTGGGTATGGGGCATAGGCGGATGGATAAGAGAACTTGGCGCACTTGATTTTGCAGGCGGTCTTGTTGTACACATAAGTTCCGGTATTTCAGCTTTAGCTGCGGCATTTGTTGTCAGGCCCAGAAAAGGTTATCATACGGAACCAATGCCACCTCATAATTTAACAATGACATTACTTGGTGCTGCTTTATTATGGTTCGGGTGGTTTGGTTTTAATGCCGGAAGTGCCTTAGCTGCGGGTTCACTTGCTGCATCTGCTTTTGTTGTTACACAAATTGCAGCAGCGGCAGCAGCATTAGCATGGTTGATTGTAGAATGGATGCATAGAGGAAGACCGACAGCCCTTGGTTTTGCATCAGGTGCAGTTGCTGGTTTAGTTGCAATAACTCCAGCTTCAGGCTTTGTAGAGCCAATGCCGGCAATTATAATCGGACTTTTTGCAGGTATAATATGCTATGCTGCTGTTAGTTTTAAAACAAAACTCGGATACGATGACTCGCTTGATGCTGTTGGTGTGCATGGCGTAGGTGGTATCTGGGGAGCTATAGCCACAGGCTTATTTGCAACAACTGCGGTTAATGCATTTGGAGCAAACGGTTTGTTTTATGGAAATCCGGAACTTATTGTTAGTCAGTTAATAAGTATTGCTGCTGCTGTAGGTTATTCTTTCATAGTAACTTTTGTGGTATTAAAAGTTCTTAATGCAACAATGGGACTCAGAGTATCACCTGAAGAAGAAAATACAGGTCTTGATCTGAGTCAGCATGGCGAAAGAGGATATGTACTATAAATTCAAGTTGTTGTTTAATAATTTAGAATGTCACTGCGAGGTACTTCGTACTGTAACAGGTTAATTATCATTCCAACAATACCTCGATTATTGTTAAGCAAAGGCACTTATCTCAACTTATCTTAGTATTAAGACCTATGATTGTTTACAAGGTAAAAGGTGACTGTGTCATCCGTGGCAATCTCAAAGCATTAACCCAGTAATTTGAGTGATTATAAAATATATTAATATATAACTAATGGAGGTAATATGAAAAAAATAGAAGCCATAATAAAACCCTTTAAACTCGATGAAGTCAGAGCTGCCCTGAATGAAATAGGTGTTCAGGGTATGACGGTCACAGAAGTGAAAGGATTTGGAAGACAAAAAGGAATCACAGAAATATACAGAGAAGCGCAATACCATATCCCTTTTATTGCAAAAGTAAAAATAGAGCTTGTTGTATCCAATGAAATTCTGGAAAAAGCAATAGAAACAATTAGAGAAAAAGCTCTAACAGGTAAAATTGGAGATGGAAAGATATTTGTATCTTCAATTGATGAAGTAATAAGAATAAGAACCGGTGAAACAGGCGTAGAAGCCATATAAAACCGACCTGATGCAGAGACTGGCAAATCTTGCCAGTCTCTGTCTTTACTTTTGCCCAATAAAAACAACTTAAAGGATTGTAAATGGCTGTATTAATCTGTAAGAATATACATACAGAAGGTCCTGGCACGTTAGAAGATTTTCTTAAAGAAAAGGGAATCTCCTATACGATTGTAGAAATGTCAATGAACAACCAGATTCCCGATACTAAATTCTTTGATACGCTTGTTATTCTTGGTGGTCCTATGAGTGTTAATGACTATACGGACTATCCATATATAAAGACAGAAGAAAACCTTGTAAAAGAATTTATTTCTCAAGATAAAAGGATTTTAGGAATATGTTTAGGTTCTCAGATAATAGCAAAAGCTCTGGGTTCAAAAATCTATAAAGGCGCTGAAAGCGAACTTGGCTGGTATGATATAGAGCTTACAAGTATGGGAATAGAAGATCCACTTATCAAAGAATTTGCTTTAATGCCATATATTAGTGATATATGCCAAAAATTTCCCGTTTTTCACTGGCATGCTGAGACTTTTGATTTGCCGGAAAATGCAATAAGGCTTGCAAGCTCAGAACTTTATATAAATCAGGCTTTTAAGTACGGTAAAAAAGTATACGGATTTCAGTTTCATATAGAGATGACAAAAGAATTAATAGAGGAATGGTTAATAGAAACTCCTGATATAGCTACAAAAATACAAACTGAAACCGATGAATTATGGGAAATATATCACATAAGAGCAAAAAAATTCTATCAGGCTTTCTTTAATTTATAAGCCATAAACAAAGACCCACATTATTATGTGAGTCAAGGACGCATCATGGCAAGTTAGGTAAGCAGACAGTGATACTTACTATCTGCTTATTCTATTAAATACCATTTCTTTTTTTTTAGGCATTTCTCTGTCATTGATTTCATAACATTCAAAACACCTTGCTTCATATTTTTCATCTCCGCCAACCATGATTAGAGGTGAATTTCTATCAGCCGGCTCCCCATTAATTAATCTTTGAGTCCTGATTCCAAATTCGGAGCCACATTTCATACAAATAGCAGTAAGTTTATCTACTTTATCAGCAAAACAGAATAATTCACCCATAGGCCCAAAAGGTTCTTCTTTAAAATCAAGCTCCAAACCCGTTCCAATAACTTTTTTATTAGATTTTATTAATTTAAGGACAACATCTACTATGTTTTTATCAAAAAATTGAAGCTCATCTATTGCAATGACTTCGTCATCTTCTTCAATATATTCCAGAATTTCCAGAGAAGAATTAACTTTTACAGCACATTCATAGGCCCCATTTCTGGATTCAATACAGTTTTCAGGGGCTCTAGTGTCTATAGCAGGGGAAAATATCTTCACTTTTCTATTTGCAATTTTTGCTCTGGTAAGTCTTCTAAGTAATTCTTCAGTTTTACCGCAACTCATAGGTCCTGTAATTAATTCAAATCTATAACGCAACACTTCCCCTAACTCCATTCCTTATACTGTACTGACCAGCGAATAAAATTAATTATCAAAGATAATTATATAACTTTATCTTCTATCAGAGATAGATAATTAAAAATTCTTTATAAAAACTGTTACATGCTTTAACGCAGGTTATTATCTAAGTAATAGTAAATTTGCAGTACTATTAAATCAGCAAGAAGCAATTTCTATACGGCTTTTTTCTTCTTTAAGTTTGCTTAAAACCCATCCTGGAACAAAATTTTGCCCCGGGATAAGTTTTTTGTTGCCTGTAGATCCATGATAATCGGAACCGCCGGTAACTATGAGGCTATAACTTTCTGCCATACTGCAATAATACTCGACCATAGCAGGAGAATGTTTCCTATGATAAGCTTCTATGCCTCTTAAGCCATAGTTAATAAGTTCTTTAACAAGATCTTCCATAATTTCTATGTCACAAGGATGAGCTATAACAGGAACTCCACAAGACTCATAAATAGTTTCTACAGCTTCATGAGGAGAAACTGTATTACGCTTAACATAAGTAGGTGCACTGTCATTTATGTACTTTGTATAAGCTTCAATAATATTTTTTGCTCCGCCAACATTGGTAATTGCTCTTGCAATATGAGGTCTTCCAATGCTTCCGCCTTCAACAACCAGAGATTTTACATCTTCCAGTTTGATATTTATACCTTCTTTATTTAATTTTTCAACAATTTTCTGTGTTTGCTCAGCTCTTGCGTGCTGTTGATATGCAAGAAGATCCAAAAAAGGCTTGGATGTCAGATCCATATAATAACCAAGAACATGAATTTCATGTCCTTTCCATAATGTATTTATCTCAACACCAGGAATCACTTCAATAATTTCTTTTCCAGATTCCCGAGATTTAAGATCTGATTGAGCCAAAGCATGTTTATAAGACAAAATATTGTCATGATCAGTGATTGATATTGCAGAAATACCAAGATCAATAGCTGTATCTACTAATTCTTCAGGCGATAAACTCCCATCCGAGTAGATACTGTGTGTATGCAGATCTAACTTCACATTATTTTCCTTTCATAATTAACTTACCTCACTAATTTCATTAATATATTTAATTCTTTCAATTCTTTCAGCGCGTCCGGTTTCGACGTTAATTAATAGTTTAACTCCATTTAATTCAGCTTTATCTATAGGAGCCACATCATATCTTTCAGGAATACCAGTTATCAAGCGTTTAATGGAATTATTTATATCCATTCCAATTATACTATGATAAGCCCCACAATATCCAACGTCGGTAATGTATGCCGCACCGTTATATAAAATTTTTTCATCAGAGGTTTGAATGTGTGTATGAGTGCCAATAACAGCACTTACACCAAGATTATCAGCAAAATACCCTAAAGACACCTTTTCCGCGGTTGCTTCAGCATGAAAATCAATAATTATAATAGGATTTTTTACTTTAGACCTGATTTTCCTGATTTCATCTTCTACAGCTGTCCATGGTGAATCAATAGGAGCCATAAATACTCTTCCAAGTACGTTTATAACAGCTATAGCTGCATCCTGAATAGTAAATATTCTTGAACCTACACCAGGAGTTCCTTCAGGATAGTTTAACGGTCTAATCAATTTATCAGCAGTATCTATGTAGGTAAAAATTTCTTTTTTGTCCCAAATATGATTTCCGCTGGTAAGAGCATCAATATCGAGATTAATCAGTTCATTATAATTTCTTTCAGTCAAACCAAAGCCATGCGATGCATTTTCTGCATTAGCTATTATAAAATCAGGTCTTCTTTCAAAAGACCTGATTTCTTCTGACAAATATTTTTTAACTATTTTTCTTCCGGGCTTTCCTATAATGTCTCCCAAAAAAAGTATATCTAATGTTTTCATTATTTTGCAATTTCAGTAGCTCTAATCTCACGAACAACAGTTACCCTAATTTGTCCCGGATATTCAAGCTCAGTTTCAATACGTTTTGCAATATCTCTTGCGAGTTTGCTGGCTGCTACATCGTCAAATGCAGATGGTTGAACCATAACTCTGATTTCACGACCTGCTTGAACAGCAAAGGATTTCTTAATTCCAGGATAACTGGTAGCTATTTCTTCAAGTTTTTTGATTCTCTTAATGTATATTTCAAGAGTATCTCTTCTTGCACCAGGTCTACCTGCACTCATTGTATCAGCTATCTTAACAAGAACAGCTTCTACAGTGTTCGCTGCAACATCATCATGGTGAGCTTCAATTGCGTGAATAACTGCTTCACTTTCACCATAGCGTTTTGCAATTTCAACACCAAGTTCAATATGAGTACCTTCCTGAGTTTGATCAAGAGCTTTACCAATATCATGCAACAATCCTGCACGTTTGGCCACGTTTGTATTTGCTCCTAATTCTGTAGCAAGCATGCCAGCTAAGTGGCCTACTTCTAAAGAGTGTTTTAGAACATTTTGACCATAACTTGTTCTAAAATATAGTCTTCCAAGTGTTTTTATCAATTCAGGATGTAGATTCATAATGCCCATATCAAAGGTAGCATTTTCACCTTCTTTGAACATTCTTTCATCTAATTCTTCACGAGATTTATTCACCATTTCTTCGATTCTAACAGGGTGAATACGACCATCTGTGATAAGTTTTTCTAAAGCAGATCTGGCTATTTCTCTCCTGATTGGATCGAAACAAGATAATACAACTGCTTCTGGAGTATCATCAATGATGAGATCAACTCCGGTAAATGTTTCTAAAGCACGAATATTTCTACCTTCGCGTCCAATAATCCTTCCTTTCATTTCATCATTAGGAAGGTTTACTACAGAAACGGTTGATTCAACAACCTGATCTATAGCACAACGCTGCATAACGTTAGAAACCATTTCTTTAGCTTTAGCGTTAGCTGTTTCTTTGATATACGCTTCATTATCACGTATTAATTGAGCAGCTTCTTTTTTTAGTTCTTCTTCAAGTTGCTGTAACAGTAAAGTTCTACCTTCTTCAACTGTTATTCCAGAAATTCTCTCAAGTTCTTTAGTTTGTTTGTCTACAAGTTCAGCTAGATAGTCTTCTTTGTCATAAAGTTCGTCTAATTTTTTTGCTAGTTCGTTTTCTTTTTCGACGGCTGCTTGATTTTTTGACTCGAGATTCTCTTCTTTTTGAATTAATCTCTGTTCTAGCTTTGCAAGTTCTGCTCTTCTTTCACGTACTTCTGCTTCAAATTCCTGTCTTTGGTTATGTAAGGTTTCCTTAGCAGAAATGAGTGCTTCTTTACGTTGGAGCTTGATTTGTTCCTCAGCTTCAAGAACTTTTCTTGCTGCTTCGGCTTCAACTATAGATATTTGAGAATTTTTGTCTTTGAGTTGAAGTTGTAAGTAAACTATATATATTACCGCTGCTGCTAATAGTGCAACAAATATTAAAATTTGACCGATGTTTTCGATTGTCCTATACCTCTCTTCTAATAAGATTACCGGACAGCCGATAAAAGAAGAAATCGATCCTAGCATTATTAATATTATCACATAATACTATTTTTAAACAATTATTTTATCTTCTTACTTGCTAGAATGAGTTAGTTTTCGATAAAACCGGGTAAAACTGTCACCTTTTATAAACCCATCAATCTTGATATTAAGACCATTATTATAGAGTTTAATGATGGTAGGCACTAATTTAAGTTTCATTGTTGCCCGGATTTTACCGAAAAACCTCACTCTTACTTTGTATACCGTTTATAAGCAGTATAATTATCGACTGTAAGATTTATCCAAATGTTTTTATCTTAAGAAATGTTTTAACTACTCTTCTGATTCACTTTCAGTCTGAGGAGTTACAGTCATTTCTGATAAATTTTGCCTAACTTTTGCATCGATTTCATCGAGCAGTTTAGGATTTTCCATCAGGTAATCTTTTACTTTTTCCTTACCCTGTCCAAATTTTATGTCGCCATAATTGAACCAGGTACCGGATTTATTGATGATATTAGTTGCAACAGCAACATCGATAATGCAGCCAATTTTAGAAATACCTTCACCGTATATAATATCGAATTCAGCAATTCTAAAAGGAGGTGCTACTTTATTTTTGACGACTTTTACTTTTGCTCTATTGCCATATTCCTGTCCATCTTTCTTAAGGGTTTCAATTCTTCTAATGTCAAGACGTAGGCTGGCATAGTATTTAAGTGCGTTTCCACCGGTAGTAGTTTCTGGATTACCATATACAATACCAATTTTGCTTCTAAGCTGATTGATGAAAATAACGGTTGTTTTAGTTTTACCGACAACAGCAGTTAATTTTCTAAGAGCCTGACTCATTAATCTTGCTTGAAGGCCCATATGAGAATCACCCATTTCACCGTCAATTTCAGCTCTAGGAACAAGAGCAGCAACTGAGTCGATAACAATAACATCAACTGCACCTGAGCGTACAAGTTCCTCAGTAATATCAAGAGCCTGTTCACCAGTATCAGGTTGACTCACTAAAAGCTCATCAACTTTTACACCTAATTTTCTTGAATATTCAGGATCAAGAGCATGCTCAGCATCAACAAAAGCTGCTATTCCACCCTTTTTTTGAGCTTCAGCAAGTATATGTAATGCTAAAGTAGTTTTACCACTGCTTTCAGGGCCATATATTTCAACGATTCTTCCTCTTGGCACCCCACCTATACCTAAAGCTAAGTCAAGAGATAGAGCTCCTGTGGGAATTGATTCTACTGCAACTGATGCTTTATCACCAAGACGCATGATAGAGCCTTTTCCGAAATCTTTTTCTATTTTATCAAGAGCGATTTCCAGAGCTTTTTGTCTGTCTTTCATGTTTTCACTAACATCTTGTTTTTCTGTTTTTTCTTTAACAGCCATTTAATTAACCTCGTCCAAGTTTTCTAATTACCTTTTTAATGATTTTCTGTAAAACCAGTTAAACTTATATACAATAAAATTATACTCTAAAAGCCTAATTTTCTTTATAAAATGTCTGAAAAATCAATAAAATTTTTATACTAAAAACGCTTTTAAAACCAGCATTTTGCTAATTTTACATTTGTAATACATTAATTATTTTAGTCTAGCACTTTTTAGAATAATAAAACTTAAATATTACAAAGTAATAAAAAATATTAAATCTTATTTTCTTGTATATAGCTGTCTTTTAATAGTTTTCAAGACAAAAAGCTTCTGAGTTTTATTTTTAACTAAATTTAATGTAACTTTATTAAGTATATAAATAGATTGTTTATATTAATATAGGATTATTAATACTTCAAAAAATCCTTTAATTAAAATCACATAAATTTCTTATGAAATATTAAATTTAAATTCTTTTTCAGCTTTTTCAGTATCTCTGGCATATTCTTCAATATTTATACGACGTCCTGCTGAAATACTTACCCCGCCTTTGTCATAAGCCAAAGAATACTTTGCCAAAGCCTCTAAGGCCATAGCTGTAGTGTAAGCTTCAGACCACCATTGGGTACAATTTTGAGGATCTCCGGCAAAAAACAATCCTGCTTCCCACTTTAATCCTTTGCCGGATTCTAAAGTTCTTAATTTATCCCTGTTAAAAGTGTCAAAATTCTCGATTTTATGAGGAGAAGAATTTCTTAATAAATAATTTACACCGTTTTTTAATACTTCATCATATTCTTTTCCAGCACCAATTTCATTGGCCAGATCTTTTCCGACATTTAACAGAAAGATTACACCTAAAGCGGTAGAAAGGTCAGTTGTCCTATCAGCACCTCCAGGAAAAGCTCCGGGTTTATCAGGATTTTGCTTAACAAAATCTCTTTGATCTTCCAGAACATCTTTTAGCAGTTTTTTCATTGCATTTTTCATAACAGAATTATCTGCCCCACCATCTCTAAATGCTCTGGAAGCACAGTATGGAAAAATCATTCTTTGAGGATAAAAAATACTTGTTTTTTGCCAATTTTTTTTATCAACAGCATCTTTTATTAACATACAGGCAGAGTTGTAGCCTTCGCTATCTTTCATTCCATTAAGAGCCATTGAAAAAACAGCATTGGCATTAACTACTTCATCTACTAAATTTACTGCTGATGGTATTACTCCTGAATCAGGAGTTGCAAAGATATCTTTATTTTCATCTTTAAGCCATGTTAAAAAAGCGCCAGTATTATTCCCTTTCCAACTATCCATACTACATTGTTTTTGCCTGTCTATATCCCTAAACTGTTCTAACTGAGATAAAGCATTTAAGTCTACTTTTGAATCAGGATCATACTTTTCACTATATAATTTCTGAGCAGCAACAGCAACGGACGTATCATCAGCATCATTTGGAATATTCAAAAAGGAATCGTATCCATGAGGATTTTTGGTTGGATCGATAATCACATATGCCCAATCATAAAGCAAGGGATCAACCTGCTTGGTTATAGGAGAAAGCAAAGTTTTCAAGGGTTGTTTTAATCCAAATTTAATTATTTCTCCCCAAAATTTCATAGAAATATTATGAGGTGCTGTTCTTTTATTTTTACTACTCTTTCCGGGGAGTTCTTGCCAAAAATTATAGGCATCACCTCTTTTATAGGAATTGATATTTTCTATAGACATTTTGTTCATTTTTTTAATTATTTGTTTATGGGCAGGCAATGACTTTTCATCAAATAAATATAATGGATAACTGATAAAGGAAGTCATAAAAAGGTTAGAATCCTGTATACTAACAGGGAATCTCCCTTTTTTGTTAAATCTAAGATGAATATAGCTTGACCATTCCCCTTCTTCATTTGTAATTGCAATTCCTGGAATATGAATATCTATAGGATCTTTTTTAAAAGGAATTTTTAGTGAAATTGTGCCTTTATTCCCGTCTCCTGAAGAAGAATCATATCTGCTATTAAGCTTTCCGGGACGATTTCTCACTTGTGTATCATCCATATAAATCAACGCGCCCATAATAGCTTTACGAATTTCAGGATTTGAAAGCCTTTCCTGAATAGTTTTTTCAATTATCTTATTATCTTCTAAAGATACTTTAAAGGCAGGTTTAGACAAGAGTACTTCATCTAAACCATTAACAGTCTGAGCAGGCTTTTGTGTATCAATAGAAGCCTTTTTGTAAACAGGTGTTAAGGATTGTGCAACTGATAATTTATTTGAAATATTAGTTTTTGACAAATCTTGCAGCATTTTTTTCATGTATTCCTGTTTTTATCAGCATTAACTATAAATAAAAATATGGTAAATACTAAAAATTGTTATTTTGAGAATAAATATTTACAATTTTAAAAACAAAAATACAGACTAAAACTTATTGATGAGAATTATTAAAAAATCTTTCCCACAAGTAAACCACTCAAAAACCAGAATAATAGAGCTATTTGCCCAAATATACTTAAATATATTCTTAACAAATTTTCCTATTGGCAAAATACTGTTAAAATCTTATCTAGTAAAAACCAAGGACAAAAAATTGAAAAATTATACTCTTATTAGACTAATAGAACAGAGCATAAAACAGTATAAACTTGATTTATCCAGCCATAATATACTTATGCCTGTTTATTCATCCGAACCTGCACTAATGCCTGTTCTGGCAAGTCTTGCCGGCGCAAAGAATGTTTATGTCACAACAAGAGAATTGGATGCTATTAATAGAACAGCGTTTTATGAAAATCAACTGGAATTAACTTCCACCATTAATTTTATAGAAAAAGAATCTCCACAGACGTTATCAGGCCTCGATATTGTATTAGTGGGAGAGGGAGTTTCATATATAGATTCAAAATTTGTTTCAGCTTTAAAAAAAGAGTGTATAATTTCGATATTACCGCAAAATCTTGATTTCAATCAGGCCAGCGGGGTTAATATTGAAGAATGTGTAAAGAAAAAGATTCCTGTAGTAGCGGTAGATCCTAATGATCATAACTTACAACTATACAGACAGCTTGCTCATATGGTTGTCAAAAGATGTTGTGAAAACAATATCGACATTCTTAAATCCCGTCTACTTTTAATAAGCAATGGTAGTTTAGCGGATAACATATTGAGCCATCTAAAATCGTGCGGAGCTCAAGTTTATTGTGCGAATACAGATAAACCGCAGGACAGATCTTATATATTAAAGCATTTACCTGAGGTTGACGCTGTTATTGTTGCGGATTATCCTTTAAAATCAACATTAGTTGTTGGAAATGAAGGGTTTATAAGAATAGAAGACATTCTCAATATAAATCCTGAGATTAAAATTATTCATCTTGCAGGAAAGATGCAGGCAAACTCTTTAACAGCTAATAGAATTTATTATAAACCTGAAAATTTGATTCAAAACTCACTAAATGTTAACATCAAAGAAATGGGGTTAAGAGCAGCAATAGAAATAGCTACGGCTTCCATGAAGATAGCAGAGTCCTTAATAAAAATAAAAAATAGAACTATACTTCCAAATGACTCTGTAGTAACATACAACATTATTAACGCAGATGGCCCTGTAGTATTGGGCAGAGTAAATTTTTAAGAACACATGTTAGGTTGGTTAAACAGTTTATAAAGGTTGATTGTGGGTATGAACATCTTATTTGAATTATTTATTTCATTAACAACAATAGGATTGTTAGTGGCGGGAATTATTAATATAATGCCATTTATAGGCAGACAGGTTTAATAAAAAGAATCTAAATAAAAGAAAGATGCTAACTCAGCATCTTTCTTTTTGTTTGAATATGTTTGATAAAATTGCTGCATTGTCATTGCGAACCATCCAATGTGGATAATACTGAATTTTAGCATGGGTTGAAAACCTCGTTGAGA
>AMFJ01036181.1_pt1 | contig 33406 bp, 33 predicted proteins | sample 427208 | NCBI WGS metagenome assembly AMFJ01 (sample SAMN02954298, study PRJNA114691) | groundwater metagenome | biome: aquatic; feature: subsurface aquifer; material: sediment; isolation source: subsurface aquifer sediment | place: USA: Rifle, CO | collected 2008-08 | reverse complement strand
AGCAATCTCCCTGATAAGTGAGGGGAACCACGAAGTGGTGGAGGGTTTGAACTCCTCCCCTCTGGGGAGGTGGGGTGGGGGTGATAAAGTTTTTTTTACTTCAAAAAAAAATCAGAATCATTTCTAATTCTGACTTTCAATATTTATCTATGAATAATTGTGATATTTAAATTATATCTATGGAATTATATCTGTGAAATGATCCATTTGATCACTTCTGTCATATTTTCTTTTGTGACAGTTCCTTCATATCTTTGTAATGTACTTTTGATCTGGTCTGCTCCGTAGCCGAATCATTTGAGTGAAGTGACTATATTTTTGTATAATTTTTGATCTATATCCATCCTCTGGATATCTTCTACATCAAATGTACCTCTGAGCTGAAGCACGATTTTCTTAGCAGATTTTGGTCCGATGCCTGGAATGGCTTGGAAGAATTTCACGTCAACGTTTTTGAGCGCTTGCTTAAGATTCTCTGGTGGTAACTGAGATATTTGGAATGCTGTTTTTGGTCAGACACCGTTTATCTTGAGTAAGCTTACAAATAAGACTTTCTGTTCGATCGTATCAAAACAATAGTAGAAAATCGTCTTTTTGTTGTCATCGATATACGGATAGAGAAAAAATTCTCCTTTATCCTGTTTGCCGAGATAATGGACTTGGATACCCAGCATATCATTGTTTAACAATGTCTCCCCTCCTATATGACGTATTTTACCTACAAAATAATGAAACATTATAATAGAATTTAGAATTTAAAATGCAGAATTCAGAATTTAAAAACATAAATTTAGAAGTAAGAAGTATTACTTTACTCTAATAGTTATTTTACGGTTGTTTACAATGAATTTTTGGGTTGATATTGAGTGATAAATTATTATTCTCTTCCAGTCATTGCAACTAGTGGCTATTTTTTCTTTGGTAAACTAAATATTCATGCTATGGATATTTCAACTATCAAAAAAGAGCCACATCTTGGGTAAGATACAGCCCTTTCTTGATTGCTTTTTTAGAGCATATGGCATCACTACACATATATATTATACATATATTTACTTAAATGTCAAATATATTTATAATATGACGCTATTATACTGTTTGATACCCCTTATCACCTGTCTTTTTATTCTATTTTTGGCCTTCTATGCAGAAATTTCAGAAACAATTACGAGATAGCTTTCAAGATGACATTGGAGAACTGAGCAAACCATTGCAAGATCTCTTGAAAAAAGGGATTGAAGCTGGACTTATCAATGAAGAAGACGTAATCTCAGATGTAGATGATATGGATCTGAGCGTCAAAATGCTTGAAAAATTCTATGAATTAGCTGAAAAGTTGGGTATCAAGATGCTTACTATCGAGGAAATCCTTGAAAAAGAAGCGCAAGAAGCAAAAAAAGAGAGCAAATTAGGGAAAATAGAGCTCTATGATACCAAAAAGAATACTTCTGAAGCACAACATAAAGATTTCATCAAACTCTACTTCAATGAAATATCAAAAATACCTCTTCTCAATTCTGAGGAAGAAAGGGATATCTCAAGACGTGTAAAAAAGGGTGATGATGAAGCAAAGAAAAAGCTTATAGAATCAAATCTCAGATTGGTCATCAGTATCGCAAAAAGATTTTTCTGATCCAGATTGAGCTTTTCTGATCTTATCCAAGAGGGAAATATCGGACTTATCAAAGCGATAGAAAAATTCGATCCAGAAAAAGAATTCAAATTCTCCACCTATGCTACACGGTGGATCAAACAAAGCATCACGAAAGCAATAGCAGATATGACGAAGCATGTAAGGATACCGGTCCATCTGATTGATGAAATCAATTCTTACAACAAGACTTATCAACTCCTCTTCCAAAAATTATGAAGAGAACCTACCTCAAAAGAGATAGGACAAAAACTTGGATTCCCTATCAAGAAAATCAAAAAACTTGAAGAAGTCATCTTTGGAAATGTATCCCTAGATAGAGAAGTGGGAGATGAAGGAAGAGATACACTTGCCGATCTTATCGAAGATGGAAACACCCTCAGACCGGATCAATTCGCAGAAAAAAACGCATTAAGAAATAACTTAGATATGATCCTTGGAATGCTTGATGATAGAGAAGCTAAAATCGTGAAGATGAGATATGGAATCGATGGACCAAGATATACGTTGGAACAAGTCTGAGAAGAATTTAATGTCACAAGAGAAAGAGTAAGACAGATCGAACAGAAAGTGATCCAAAAACTCAAAGAACATGCTGGATTACAAAAAATACTTGGAATCGAAGATGATATCGCTAAACTTGAAGCCGGTGAAGGCAAGAAAAAGAAGAAATGAAAGAAAATCAAAAACGATGATGATGACGAAGATGAAAAAGATGATTATATGAGCAGATTTGATGATGACGACTACATTGACAATTAATTAACAATTAATAATTAATAATGAATAATGTAGGAAACTATTTAACAAATCCCTCTGCCTTCGGCTTCTCCCTTTAAAAAGGGAGACAAAAATAAAAAAAATACCAACATTATTCATTATTCACTTTTCATTATTCATTGATATTTTAGTTAGTTTACTAGCATAACAAATGGCAGAATTAAATTCAAAAGACTATGACGCCTCGCATATCAAAGTATTGGAATGATTGGAACCTGTCAGAATGAGACCAGGAATGTATATCTGATCCACTGATGCCAAAGGGTTGCATCATCTTATCCAAGAAATCATAGATAATGCTGTGGATGAAGCATTAGCAGGATATTGTACTACCATCACGACTTGTTTGAATGAAGATGGATCAGTGACTATCCATGATAATGGAAGAGGTATTCCTGTGGATAAACATGAAAAGACGGGAAAATCAGCCTTAGAAATGGTTTTTACCGTGCTTCATGCAGGAGGTAAATTTGATAAATGAGCTTATAAAATTTCATGAGGACTTCATGGAGTAGGAGCTTCTGTAGTCAATGCCCTGAGTGAATGGTTAGAGGTTATCGTCTACAAAAATGGAAGAAAATATTTCCAGAGATTCCAAAGAGGGATTCCTGATGCAGAAATCAAAGATATGGGTGAAACCGATAAGATGGGAACAACAGTAAAATTCAAACCTGATGCCACTATCTTTGAAACCGTAGAATTTTCTCAGACATTTGAGATTGCAAGGATGAAACAATCCGCTTATCTTTCACCTGGGATAACATTCAACTTCGTAAACAAGAAGACAGGATATAAACAAAGATTCTATTTTGAATGAGGGATCAAGAGTCGGTTGATAAACCTTGTAGGTTCTCAACAAGCGCTTTCTTCCCAACATTATTTCAAGATAGAAGGAAAAGATTGTTTGGCTGAAATCGCATTTGAATTCGTCAATACCAGCAACGATCATATCCTCTCTTATGTAAATAATATCCCGACTATCGATGGAGGTACTCATGTACTTTGATTCAAATCAGCACTTTTGAATATCATCAATGAAGTAGGAAAAGAGAAAGACAAGATCAATAAGAAAATATGAGAATTCCAATATTCTGATGTGACTGATGGATTATATGCTATCGTTACCGTAAAGATCCCTGAACCGCAATTTGAGTGACAGACCAAAGGAAAACTCTGAAATAGTTATGTAAGACCACAAGTGGAGACTATCGTATATAATTATCTCAAAGACTACTTCGTACAGCATGAAGGAGAATTCGATAGGATATTTGAGAAGGTAGAACTTGCTGCAAGAGCGAGATTAGCAGCTAAATTCGCTAAAGAGACCGTTTTGAGAAAAAATATCTTGGCATGAGGAGTACTTCCTGGAAAATTAGCAGATTGTGCTAGAAAAAACAAAGAAGGTACTGAAATCTACATTGTCGAGGGAGACTCAGCGTGAGGTACTGCGAAACAATGACGTGACAGTAACTTCCAAGCTATCCTGCCTTTGAGAGGTAAGATCTTGAATACAGAACAAGCGGTGATCCAAAAGATCATGGCAAACAACGAAGTGAAAGCGCTTATCACTGCTATCGGTACTTGAGTGAAAGATAACTTTGATTTTGAGTGACTCAGATACGACAAAATCATCATCATGACCGATGCCGACGTGGATGGAGCACATATCAGGACATTATTACTGACATTCTTCTTCAGATTCATGAGACCGCTTATTGAACATGGGCATGTATATGCCGCTTGTCCTCCTATCTACAGATATGCTCAAGGAAAGAAGGAACAATATATCTACAATGAAGAACATACGCCAGAAATGTACGGATTCGATAAAGATAAGACTGAAATCCAGAGATATAAAGGTCTTGGAGAAATGAATTCAGAACAACTTTGGGATACCACTATGAACCCAGAAAACAGAACATTGAATCAAATGACGGTAGAAGACGCTGAAGAATCAGATAGATTGTTCAGAATCCTCATGGGTGAAGATGTGCAAGCAAGAAAACACTTTATCTTGACGCATGCGAAGAGCGTTAAAGAGATAGATACATAACATGAATGCAGAATGTAGAATTCAGAATGCAGAAAAAAATTAATTTCTAAATTATACATTATAAATTCTGAATTCTTTAAACACCTAGGGACGGGTGTTTTTTTGTAATATAAATCATTTTATATTTTTGTGTTTTTGAATTTAATTTGCTGATTTTCCCGATATTCTTTTTTTTCCTGATCTTTGCATGAGAAATTTTTTTCATACTCATTTAAACATTTGGGATCATATAATTTCATCAGACAAAACATCGCATATGTACTTCAATTTTTTGCTTGATCTTCATATATCTGTATGGCTTCCTTATATTTTCCTATTTTCATAAAATTTAAAGCGACAATTTCTCAAGCTTTTTCTTTATTGAAACTCGGTGAGGATAATTGATAATATTTTATAGTATTTTCAATATCTCATTTTTGCATATACAAGTCTGAAATACTGTAATATGTAAATTCATCAGTTTTCGCCTCTATCAAATAGCAATCTTTTGCCATTTGTCGATTTTTTTCATCTTGATCTTCTTTTCGTTTTTTTTCATATTCATATCCTAAATGTCATCGTATATCTTTTAATACTGGTCTATCTTTTATTTTTCCATCTCTTGCAACTATTTTCTCAATATATTTTTGCGCTTCTCCATAATTATAGTAATCCTCAAAAAATCATGCATTTAGTGCTACAATCATAGACAGATGATCAATATTATTAGTATCACATAATGATGTATAAGTAGCAATAAATTCCTTTTTCAATTTATTTTCAATAACATGATGAGCTTCATATTCTATTGTTCAAGAAATTTTATACGTATCAATATACGTTTTTTTCTGTTCTCTCATGAGAGAATCATCCTTATTCATCTTTTCTTTATGTAATTTTAATCCATCTCTTTTGATCTGATATGCGTGAGCAAGCTCAGCTATCCACGATTCTAGATAATATCTTTGATCCAATAAATCGTTGGATGTAGTGTTTTTTTGTAATCAAATAGTGTTTGATCTATAATCATAATCTGCACGTGTAGTTTCCTCATCAAATTTTTCTACCAACCCTATCTTCGGGTTCTTATATTTAGTATTCATCATCCAAAGTGTCTTATACATCACAGAATCCTGCTCTCCGACTATTTCTTTTGCTGTATCTGGATACAGTGCATCTGTATCGAATCCGCTCAATGCTTTGAGTATCTCTGTTGTAATCTTGTCTTGATGCTGGTAGGTAATGCTTCCATAGCTCTGCGGTTTACTTATTTTTTTGGTGTAATAATAATTACTACTTATTGATAATGAATCAATTATTCTTTGCTTAGTAGCAATAACAATTTTCATAGAATCAATTCGTTTTTCCATACCAACAAATCTATCCTGTTTTACATCTTTATTATGTAAAACATGTGAAGACTCTTTTTGAATCTGTATTTTCTTAAAATCAGAAAAATCATCTGTTGCAACTTTTGCTCAGAGATACAATCATCATGTAAGTAATAGGCATTTACCGGCTTGTTTGAGATTCATTGATCTTTTACGATATAAATCATTTTGTATTTATACATATTTACTAGTAAATGTCAATAGTCTAATTTGTATTGACTTTTATCCTAAAATAAGTATAAAATCTTATACTTATTTTTATGCTTTCATATATTCATCATGTGAGTCAATAAAATCATCTATGTAACACCTGCAGAATCATACCTTGGTGAACTTACCAGCAGTGCCACATCTCAACTTAGAAAAGTAGTCAATACTGTTCTTGAATGAACAAATAAAGAGCTTATCAAAGTATTTAGAACCACTCAAAAAAGTCAATCACAAGATAGTCTTCTCTATCTATCAAATAAATGCGTAAAAACTGGTGATATAAACGAAGCGCTCTATTATAGCGAATCGATATGAGATCCTAAAAATATATCAGAGGTGATGTATTCCACAAGAAAATGAGAGGTTGTGGTAGTCGGAGTCACCCAAAAAGAACTGGTAGATATCTTAGAATATTTTAAAAATAATTGATATAATGTCGTTGATACAGACAAAATCAATCATCGAACAAACATCTATGCGGTTAGCATTGATCCGAGCAACAAACAAAAATCTAGTTTTTTTGAAGCTGTTTATGGACAATAAATTCTCATACTAATTTTTTATGCTTTCATATACCCATCATGTGAGTCAATAAAATCATTTATGTAACATCTGCAGCATATACACAGAAGGGACTTACTCCAAATGCAGAATCCCAGCTTATAAAAGTCAACAAAAATGTACTTGATTGAAAAGATATAGAGGCTCCGATAGTATTTAGGACTCTAAAACAAGACTTTCATCCTGCCAGGGATGGTTTGAAATATCTAGCATTAGAATCTAGCAAGACTCTCAAGTATACTAGGAAAAATATAGGAGAATACGTGTATAATACACTTACTTTTCTATCAAATCCTGCAGATATAGAAGAGGTGATCAATTCCACGCAGCAATGAAAAACTGTGGTAGTAGGCGTCACTAAAGAAGAGTTGAAAGATATTTTGGTAATATGTAAAAGAGATTGATATGATGTAGTCGATAAAGATAAAATAAATAACATAAACACTATCTATGCAGTGACTATCAGTCCAAACGATAAAAATAACTCTAGTTTTTTTGAATCCGCTTATGGATCATAGTAGTACAACTTTACCTTACATATATTAGTACCATGAAAAAATGAACAGGATTGTGAACATCAAAAGATAGAAAAGATATCATACCAGATAACTGGGAATCTAAAACAAAAAAAATACAGAAACAATCCAGTAAAAAAGTCTTGGATGTTCTTCTGTTGTTGCAAAAAGATTTCATTCAAGAAATTCGGAAATGTTATTGTGAACATTCTGATACTAAATTATTATTGGAAATACCTGAATTAAAAGATATCAAAATAAATGTCGCAGAAATTGCACCAAATGGTTTTTCAACCATGCATATCTCTACAAGTTTCAAATGAAATCTCCATAAACTCTTATCAAAACATAAATTTGAAAATGGCTTGGTATACCATGCATGAAAAAACAAGATACACTGAGAATCAACCAGCATGGAGGTTATACTTGAATGATGAATCCTTCATCTTTTCATAGATCAACCTGAATTATAGTATATACTCTTTAATTTATTATCACTTATCACCATGGGAGCAGAATGACATGTACCAGCGTCACTATCTAATAAAGATATCGTACCAGATGATTGGAAAGTAAAAACGAATGAAATACAAGACAGTTCTAGTGAAAAAATCGCAAAGAACCTTCAATCGCTATGGAGCGATTTGCTGCAAAATGACTTAGAACAACTTGCAAGAAAAGATCCTAACATCAAAAAACTTTTTGAGATACCTGAATTTGAAAATATCACATTAAAGTGAATCTTTTCCTATGAGTTTTGAAATATGGAACTTTATATTTCAGTAGATTTTGATGGCGATCTTTATCATAATCTATTGAAATATTTTGATAGGAAACAATTGGTACCTGATGAAATTGAACCTTTACGTATAGTGTTATATTGATGACGTCTTCAAATAGACCTCGAGCAGATAAAAACATCATAAAAAAATCTCCCATAGAGATATGTTGCAATGCAACGTCTCTACAGGAGATTTTTCTTATCATTAAATTTTCTTGACCATATAGGTTCATTCCAGCTTATATCCAATCTTTCTGTAATATGCTCTGACACCGATACCAGAGATGACAGAGAGCTTTTTATATTTGTGCTGGTGAGCGATCTGCTCAGCGAGTTCCATCAGTTGTTTACCAAATCACTTGTGCTGCACCTTTCCATCTTTCAATTTTTCCATCTTTCAATTTTTTATTCATTCCACTTGTCCGTAGACGTGCAGTTCTCTGATGATAGCAGTAAGTTTTCCTAATCATGGGACATTGATTGCATGGGTTTCGCTAGGTAATAGAAGTCTTGTAAAGCCATAGAGATAGCCAAGTTCATCTTCAAAACTAATGAAATATTCCACTCCTCCACTGCTCTGATATTTTCTGATAATCAAATTAGCTATGTTTTTTCATTTTTCCACCTTTCCATCTTTCAATGTTTCAATCTTATTTCTTATTTCTCTGCTTCTGGTATCCAATGAAACAAAATTTCTGAATGACTTAAGATCAGGTTCCTTTCCGATGATGTAGGTTTGAATGTTTTCATTTTTTTTGATATGTTTTGTCAGTTCGTCTTTGAGCGCTTTTTGTATAGATGAGTATAAACTATATTTTCAGTACAATCTTTGGTAGAATTTTTTTCGTGCTGATGGTTTGCTTTTTTGCTCTTGTAGCAACTGGTTATGCATAAGTTGTGAAAGATTTGTGATGGTGCTTCCTGCGACTATCTCGTTGGCAGGAATATCACGGATCAGACGTTTGATCCTGGTGTATGGCGGTATTACATCCATAAATACTTCTCTGATAAGCTTTTTGATATCTTCTGTTTCTAGAGGTTTGTATTTCCCTTGTTTGTATAATTCGTGAAGTTGAGTATTGGGAATCACGGAAGTAGGATAAAATTTGATTTCATCCGGTTTGAAGAAGGGGTCAGAATATAAATCTTTGAATGTCTTCAGATCTTTTTCATAATCAGAACCATAGAGTCCTGGCATGACATGGAGAGCGAATTTGAATCCCCATTGTCTGAGCTTATCACAAGCTTGGCGTGCTTGCTGGACACTATGTCCTCTTTTGTTGAGATCAAGCACCTCATCATCCAATGATTGTATTCCCATCTCTACTCTTGTCACTCCAAGCTCACGTCGAAATTGACAATTTGCGTCAGTCATATATTCTGGTCTGGTTTCTATCGTCAGTCCGATGATCCTATGAGCTGTATTTTCATTTTTTTTGAGCGCTTCTTCTAGGGTTTTTGCATACTTGATTGTTTTGCTTTCGTCTATGGTAGTATGAGCATATTTCTTGGTCGCAGACATCTCTATATTTTTGAAATACTCATCGAAAGTATTGCATGCGTCGTACAATTCTTTGATGAATTTTGTCTTATAGTCTTTTGGGTATACATCAAAAGTCCCTCATAAGACGATCATCTCTATCTTGTCGGTTTCATGCCCGCTTAGTGTAAGCGAAAGCAATCTATTGTAGGCTTGTTTGATAGGATCGAATTTATTCATCAATGCTCTCATAGCACCGGGTTCAGTTTTGATATAGCTCTTGGGCATCGTGGGGTCATTGGGACAGAAAATACATTTTCCAGGACAATAGAAAGGCTTGGTGAGCACTTGGACTGATACAATTCCGGATTGAGATCTGATTCCCTTTTTTTTGAGCAATTGCTCTATCTGCGGATTTTTAGTGATTTTTTTCGCCTTGAGCAACGTATAATATGCTTGAAGCAATTGGATGTTTGAGGGAAGATCAGATAATTTATTCGTTTTGGAAAAATCTCTCTTGATTTGGGTGAGAAGGTCAAGATTACGGTTCTGCGGTTTGGTTTTGATTAGTTGAAGGATAATTTTTTCCATGATGATGATAGTATATATAATTGATTACGTTTTTCCACATTATTTCCTTGTTCTTGTTTTATTCTTTTTGTTTTGTGCTTTTCTATTGAAAATGTTATAGCAACCTGTACAATTCTTTTGTGACAAAAAGATTTATTTTATTTTGTATTACTATTATCATGATAACATTAGAAAAACTTCCTTACGCAGTAAATGCTTTAGAACCTGTTATTGATGTACAGACGATTGAACTCCATTATGGAAAACATCATCAAGGATATGTGAATAAACTGAATGAACTTATCGTGGGTACGGTATATGCAGATGAACCGCTTGAAAATATCGTAAAAACTAGTGATTGACCGATATTCAATAATGCAGCGCAGACATGGAACCACACCTTCTATCGAAACGAACTCCAAACTCCGAAAGAGAATAACCTCCCTACTTGAGCTTTGTTGGATGGAATCATTGATATCCGAGGAACTTTTGAAAAATTCCAAGAAGCGATGATTGCAAGCGCAGTCGGAAACTTCTGATCAGGATGGACTTGGTTGGTACAACATACTGTTGATGGGACGTTAGAGATCATGAATACCAGCAATGCGGGATGTCCTTTGACTACTAATAAGAAAGCTTTGCTTACCATAGATGTACGAGAACATGCGTATTATCTCAAATATCAGAATCGTAGAGTGGAATATGTCACCAATATCTGGAAATGCATCAACCGAGATATAGTGAGTGAGAGATTGGGATAAATCCTCCTTCGTTTCCTCCTTTTTCAAGGAGGACAATTCTGGGAAGCTAATAGTTTATTTTGTATGAAAGCGAAGATGAACACGAAGTATAAGAAAGAGAAAGGTGATGAAGGAGAAGATATCGTAGCGCTCCATTATCAAGACCAATGATATACTTTAGTAGAAAGAAAATATACGATCCTGTGAGGAGAACTTGATCTGATTTTCCAGAAAGACAATATACTGACCTTCATTGAAGTGAAAGTGGTTAATAATATCGATGACCTCCAAGACTACGTCACTCATAAGAAACTCTGACATGTGAAACATACCATCAATTATTATCTGCTCGGTCATCCGACATGGAGGGAGTATGTACTTGATGTTGTATTTGTGAGAGATAATTCTATACTTGAAGTCTATGAAAATGTTACAAATACATAGATAGACCATTAGACATTTAGACTATTAGAAGATTAGAAAAATGGTTACTCGTTATCAAGAATTGAAAGTTTGGCAGAAATCTATAGATTTAATAGAACAAATTTATGTAATAGTTAATAAATTCCCTAAGACAGAAACATTTTCATTAGTTGATCAACTAAAAAGATCTGCTGTTTCTATTGCTTCTAATATTGCAGAATGAAGCGAAAGATGAACAAAAAAAGAGAATATACATTTTTTATACATAGCCAAATGATCTGCAGCTGAATTAGAGACACAACTTATTATTTCAGAAAGATTACGTTTTATGTCCAAAGATGATTTTACTATCATACATGCAACTATTTTAGAAGTACTCAAAATGCTTTCTTCTTATATTTCTTATCATAAAACACATTCCTAAAAATCTAATCTTCTAAACTTCTCATTTACTAATAAATTATATATATGAAAAAAAGCAGATTGATCATCTTATTCATACTAGGAGCGTTTTTTGGCTGATTTGTCTTGCAAATCGGACAATCATGGAACAGCTTACATCAACCGATCATCCAGGAAGGGAAACTTAACTTGGACGGTTTGGTCGCATCTATAAAAAATGTCGTTAATACAGAAAGTCTCGGACTAGGAGGTAAAAAATACGAACGTTTTGATACCGTATATACTATCCTTGAAAATGCGTATTATAATGTAGATAAGATCAATACTTGAAAAATGTTGAGCAGCGCGCTCAAAGCATATGTAAACGCTATTGATGATCCGTATACTATATATATGGATACTGAGCAAAATTCCGGATTCCAAGAAGAACTCAAAGGTTCATCAGATTTTGAAGGTATAGGAGCTGTGATCAGCAAAAAGGATTATTACATCCAGATAGATGAAATCATCAAGGGTTCACCTGCATTTGCTGCGGGACTAATGATGCTTGATAGAGTTGTTATGATCGGTAGCGGACTTACCAAAGGCCTTGATGTCAATCAAGCAGTCAGCCAGATCAGAGGTCCGAAGTGAACAAAAGTAAAACTTACGATAGAAAGAGTTTCCAAAGATGGAAGCAAAGAAGTCATAGAAAAAGAGATTACAAGAGACAAATTAAACATTCCTTCCGTCAATGGAAAAATCATGACTTGAGCTAATGGGCAGACGATATGATATATCAATATCTCTATCATAGGTGAAGAGACAGAAAATCTTTTGAAAAAGACATTGAGCGAGTTCAAAGCAAATAAAATCCAGTGATTCATCATAGATCTTAGAGGAAACGGTTGAGGACTTCTCCCTGTTGCTGTACAGATCTCTTCACATTTCATCCCAAAAGGCAAATTAGTGGTAAGTACGAAATATACTACTTTTGAAGATGAAAAATTAGTTTCAGAAGGATACGTTGATTATCAAAACTTGCCTATAGTGGTTTTGGTGGATGGTTTGACTGCTTCTGCAGGAGAGATCATCGCTTTGGCGCTTCAAGAACAAGTAGGCGCTCAATTGGTAGGAACTCAGACTTTCTGAAAATGATCTATCCAGACTATGGATGAATTTGATGATGGCGCCTCACTCAAATATACGGTAGGAAAACGATATACTCCCAATGGAGAAAATATAGATATCACAGGAGCAGCTCCTGATGTACTTGTAGAATTTGATACTGATAAATATCTGAGTGGCGTAATCGATACTCAACTCGAAAAGGCAAAAGAAGTACTTGATACTATGATCAAAAAATAAATTTAATTTTTACACTCTACATATAGTATGACCGTAACTATTAAACTTCAACAACCTGATGGAAGCATAATCGCTACATTTCCTGGTGAAGATCGTCAAAGCATTGCTCAGATCGCTAAGACCCATGGTGTAGAGATTCCTGTCTCTTGCGGGATAGGGGTCTGTGGGGTCTGTAAATGTAAAATCGTATCTTGAAATCAATATGTACAGATAGATAAGATCTCTCTGCCTATGATGCCTTTGGAAAGAAGTGCAGAGGGAAATTTCCAAGAAGTATTTACCTGTGTGGGCTGAATCTCATCTGAAGCCATCAAGGACAAAGAAGATCATGAAGTTATCTTAGAAAAAAATATGTAAGCATATATACTATATATAGTAGTGACGTTAATATTTTATTTTATTATGGCTAGCTTGGTCGCATTTGATACAGAGCACATAAAAAAACTGAAGCAACAGGATCAAAACGCATTCAACCAGTTCTATCTGCAAACCGTTGATATGTTTTTCCGTTACATCAATGCAAACTACTTTATCGATAAGCATGATGCCGAAGATATCATCTCAGATTTTTATGTAAAATTTTGGGAGGGAGTGAGATCTTATAAGGAAGATTGATCCTTTACCGCATATTTCCGAACGATATTCAAAAATACCATCAAAGATTTCTTCAAAAAGAATTCTGATACCCCATTCACGGAATTGCAGACTAATGAGGATGGCGAGGCATTTGAAGATACTCTTATGGATGATGTGGACGTCACTAAACTCTTAGAGAATGATTTCAAATTCGAACAGATAGAAAAAGCGATGAAGAGGCTTGATGATATCAGCAAAGAAATCATCTATTTCAAATTCATCGAAGAAAAAACAAATGAAGAGATAGCATCAATCACAGGAGCATCCAATGACGTTGTGAGACAAAGGCTTTCTAGAGCGATCAAACAACTGAAGAATGAACTAACAACTAACAGTTAATAACTAACAACGATTGAATTCTTTTTTATTTTTATCATTCTAAATTCTAAATTTAAAATTTTTGAATTCTGAATTCTAAATTCTGAATTAAATAAAGCCCCGCTGTTGTGGGGCTTTGTCTGATATAACTAGCTTTTTACTGTATCTATTTATAAAAATGTCAACCCCAAATCATCAGACATGACCACAAAAATATGAGTAAATGTAGTTCTAAACTAGCATATCCATTTATACAAAAATCTGATAATTTTATGTAAAAATCTCTTGAAATACAGTCTCTGTATGATAATATCATTGATGTACACACTACCCTTTTATTATGTAATTATTTGTACAAATGACAAAGACAGCTCTTATTGCTAGCCTAGCAGAACAATTAGGTGTTTCTAAGAAATTAGCTTCTGAATTAGTTAACTCATTCATCGAAACTGTTATTGGTGGAGTTAAAAAATCTGGAGAAGTAAGAATCCAAGGATTCGGAACTTTCAAGGCTTCAAAAAGAAAGGCTAGAGAAGGTGTTAATCCACAAAACCCAAGTCAAAAAATCAAAATTCCTGCTATGAAAGTAGTTACTTTCAAAGCTGGTTCTGAATTCAAAGGAGCAGTTAAAAAATCTTAATTGTAACTCTTTATTCAAGATAAAAAAGCTCTCCGCCTAGGCGGAGGGTTTTTTTTTATTTGATTTTCTAGTCGGAAATACTATATTCTAACTAACTTTAATTTGTGATTTTTAATTCATAATTTAATTCATGCCTTGATATATCGTCTTAGTTGCACTTGTTAGTGGTTTCATAGGATATTTTATCTTTTATCTGAGATTTCAGCATAAAGATACCGTCAATCAACTCAGATCCAATCTCAAGGAAGCGGCTAAAGAAGTCGAATATCTCAGCCATGAACTTGATGAATATGTGCAACAAAATGCTCTTTTGAAACAAAAAACTATGGAGTTGTTAGAAAAAAATGATGATCTCTGAGATGTAGTCTCTGAACTGAGCAAGTACTATGTACATTTGAAAAAGGCTGCAGAAAAGACTACTGAGCTCAGCAAATATCTTCATACCCCAAGTCCGGATATAGAAGAAAAAATGCAACCGTTTTTGGATAAAGCAAAAGAAAAAACTGGTGAGACTAATAAGAGCTTCTTTTAATCATATCATTCAAATATGGCATATATAACTATATATAGCACATATCCAAATATCAAAGACGCTAAAAAAATCGCTACTATCTTATTAGATAAACATCTTATAGCCTGTGCAAACTTTTTTCCTATAGAAAGCATGTATCATCGGAAAGGCAAAACAGAAACGGCAAAAGAAATTGTCGCTTTGTATAAAACCCAGAAAAAACATCGAAAAACCATACAAAAAGAGATCATACAATATCATTCATATGAAATACCTTGCATCATAAAGCTAGATATGGAGGCAAATCCAAGCTATCAAGAACGAATAACAAAAGAGACTATATAAATAATTCTATTTCGCATTCTGTTACTTTACTTTGTTTTTTTTGAATTCTAAATTCTAAATTCTAAATTTATTTCTATGTCCTATAATCAAAAACATATTCTTATCCATGGTCCAGAGCTCGGATATAACACTATAGCCGATCAGTACCAAGCCTACCACAAGCACCTTGATAGTTTTGAAAAGGGTATGTTTGTCAAATTTTTACCAAGAGACAAAAAAAATCTCCATATCATAGACCTTGGTGCAGGTGACGGAAGGATGCATAAATTTCTTGCTCCGTTGAAACCAGAAAGATACGTCGCTTGCGATATCGCAGACAAATTGCTCAAAAGACACCCCCTCCGCGGCGGGCAGGCCGGCAAAAATATAGAGAAGGTAGTTTGTGACTTGGAAGATACCCTCCCCTTCGCTGATGAATCATTTGATCTCATAACAAGTTTTTTTGTACTTGAACACATCGAAGATGTGGAGCATTTGTTTGATGAAGCGTACAGGATATTAAAAAAAGATGGCTCTTTCATCATCGGACATTTCATCCAGAGACGTGAATTCATCTGGAAAAAAGATAAAGATCAGTTTAGGATCAAATTCTTCAATCATAGGATACAGGATTTAGAAAAAATCCTCAAAAAAAGCTTTTTTGATGCGTATGTATTGCCTATCCGTGAGGAAGGATGTGTTATTGGACATGTTCTTGTGTGTAAGAAAAGCTAATTTAAAAAGGCAAATCATCTTCTTCTTCCATCAGATGAGATGGCCTAATTTTTATATGCGTAAATAATGTCAGAAGATCATCGCAATATTTTTGATCTTTTTTTTGTATTTTTTCTTTAAGATATTGTAATGCAAGCCTGTCATCTTTGGACAATCTTTCTCCTTGTTGAGATCTTTCATACACATTCATAATGCATTTTTGCTCTCATTCAGTCACGTATTTCAGCAATTCGGCAAACATACGGATTTTATATATATCAAATCATTTTTTTGATTCTTCAGGATTAAACAAAAAATATTTTTTATATTCCTCTGTCTGCAATCCATCAAGATATTCTTCTTGAGAAATAGGTTGCGAAATATAGTTTTGCACTATTCATTTGTAGGAATATCTTTTTTGTATTTTTTCAATGATATGCTTATATCTTTTGTGTCATTTATTGAGTCATATGACTAATCTACGGAAAAAATCCGTATCAGCATTCAAATAGAAAAGGTGTGGATATTGAGTCAAGAGACTTTCAGCATTGGAGGATATTTCATTGATTTTTATTATAGCATTATTTATTTTTTTTATAGAATATTTCAAACAATACGGGAATCCTGCGACTATGGTCGTTATCGTTGTCTTCGAAAATCATGTTATATATAAAAGAGATAAATTCTTTTTATATTTTTCCAAAGGACAATAAAAAAAATCAGACACTTGATCAAGGAATATTTTTATCTGATCATTTGAAAAACTAAATTCATTTTTCAATCGATCAATATGCTCCTTATTTCTCTGTGACCTATATCCTAAATAATTGCTTTTTTTAAATTCCATACTCTGGATAAGATAACGGTTTAATTCTTCACCGGAAAATCCTATCTCTTGCAAAAAATGTATATTCTTTTGGATCTTAGGAAATGAACCAGGTTGCACCAATGATATTTTTTCCTTTCCTACTGATCTTTTTATGCTAGTATAAAGATACTCTATAGTTCCTCGCTTACTTTCGTGTATATCATCAAATCTTTTGAGTGCATTGAGATTACGATACAATGTATTCTTTTGCTCTTCTATGTCTTTCATGTATTTATTTTTTTTAAATACATTCAAAATCTCTCCGATCTGGTAGGCATAGAGCGTATTATACCTTTTATATCTGTATTGAATCCTTTCAAGCTGAGAAATTATCTCCATAGGTGTTTTCATAGGAGGAAGCGAAAATAATTCTAATTGAGAGGATCTTTCACTGGGAGTTTTCATATCTGAGAGGAAAAATAATACTATCACTTGATCAGTTTATACTATTTTATATAATATTGTCAAGTCTATGTCTATAAACGACATAATAAGTCATTTATCTTCTTAGCTTGAAAAAAATCAACTTTTATATATCCTATTTTCAGTCTTTTATGAAATAATATTTTTTGAATGAAAAAATTTCTGATCACTACGCCTATTTATTATCCTAATGGATATCCACATATCTGACATGCATACAGTTCCTTTATTGCGGACTTTTATGCGAGATACAAAAGATTGCTCGGATATGACGTGAAATTTTCCACCGGTAATGATGAAAACAGCCAAAAAATAGTCCAACAAGCTGAAGCTGAAGGAAAAGATATCATGCAATATCTCAATGAAATGGGTAAAAAACGAGAAGGTGTCCGGCAGCATCTCCAGATTTCCTATACCGATTTTATCAGAACCACTCAAGAAAACCATAAACATCTCGTACAAGAGATGCTCCAAAAATCATATGACAAATGAGATATCTACGAATGAGAATATAAGGGATATTATTGTGTGTGATGTGAGGGATTCAAGACAGAAAAGGATCTGATCCAAAAAGATGGAGAACTCGTTTGTCCTGATCACCTTAAAAAACCAGATATCATCATCGAAAAAAATCGATTTTTCAAACTCAAAAATTATCAAGGAAAAATAGAAAATTTCTATCAAAAATGTCCTGAATTTTTGATTCCTGAATATAGATTCAATGAAATGAAATCGTTCGTAAATTGAGGTCTAGAAGACTTTTCTGTCTCTAGAGAAACAAATAAATTCGGGATACCGCTCCCCTTCGATCCTAAACAAGTGAGTTATGTCCGATATGATGCATTGTTTAATTATGTCACGGTTTCTAGAGATATAGGATTTCGGGATGCCGATACCCAAATCGTTCACATATTAGGAAAAGACATCGCTAGATTTCATGCAATTTTTTGGCCAGCAATGTTGATGAGTGTGGACTATAGATTACCTAATACAGAATTCGTCACTGGATTTTTCACGGTGGATGGACACAAGATGAGTAAATCCCTCGGTAATGTCATTGATCCTGTACAAGTAGTAGATGATTATGATAGGGATGCACTTATCTTCAATTTGCTCTATGATGTGCCTATGGGTGCTGATGGAGACTTTTCTGTAGAAAGATTGGGGAACTTATATGAAAGTATGTTGATCGGTGGACGAGGAAACTTAGTCAATAGAGTGACGAGCTTATGTAAAAAATATGGTATCACGAGTGGAAAATTTAATAAGCAAAAACGAGAAGTCTTTAAGGAAAATAATAATAGCAAACTTGTCCAATATTTTGAAGATGGATGGGATGGATCAAAAATAGAAGAGGCCTATCTCAAAAAAGCGGATATCAAATGATATCTTGATGACCGATATCAACTTGTCCAGAGAGCGAATGAATATATCACCAAAGCTGAGCCATGGATGAAATATAAGAATGAAGCGACTAAGACTGACGCTCTTGCAGACTTGCAATTCTTACTCTATATCGTAAAAAATATAGCGCTTTTCTCAGCACCTATCCTCATCAATTGATTTAAGAAAATCCAAGATATATTTGGTAATGAAGAATTGAGTCAGATAGATTCAAGTGTGAATAATGCTGATACCACGTTTAAAGTGGTCTTTGATATGGAAGACTTTCCTGTGAATTTGAATCCTGTAATAATTTATCAGAAGAAAGAGGATAAAAATTAGACTAATGTCCCGATATATCGGGACGACCAATGATAGACGAATAATAGCTGTTCTTTTACAAGCTACTGTTCGTCTATTTTTCGTCTATTTTTCGTCTATTTTTCGGCCATTATTTACAGCAACCTCCTCCACAACATTCGTCATCTTCTTCATCATGATCATGGCCACCGCAGCATCATCCATGGACTGCGGTCTTTCGGCCACTGAGAATATCCAGCAACTCTTTTTGCATTGGGATTCTGCCGGTGAAGATGATATGATCATCTATCACCAATGCGGGTAATGTTATGATACCATATTCCTTGATTATTTTTGCATCATTTACTTTTATGATTCTGCACTCTAGCTTTAATTTTTTAAGTGCCTTCTCAACTGTCTTTTCTAAGAGAAGTGTTTTGGGTGACGGTGTTCCTACTATTTCGATAATCATTACATTCAATTACTAATTAAAAATTACGAATTACGAATTTTGTACATTTAAGATATTCTCTGTTTTCTTTGTATTCACAAATCTGAATAAGAACATGATAATTATGCCGATGGCGAATGCAAATAAGAAGCTAGCTTGTGGAGATATTTTGTCCCAGAGCATTCAAAGAATATATCAGCCAGGAAGTGCAACAATACCGATAGCCGTATGAAAGATTCCCAAAGCAGTCCCCTTCTGATTTTTGTGTGCTAGGTCGACAACAAGTGCTCTTTCAGTGCCATCTACGATAGCAAAAACCACTCCAAAAAGGATAAAAAAGAAAATCACTCGTCCAAGTTGTGTCACCAATGCTAATCATAACGTCACTACTAAGAAGAGACTATATGCTATCCAGAGCATGGTTTTCCTTCACCAGCGATCAGACAATATTCCGACGGGTGTAGAAAATAGCGTATACACCCCATAAAATAATACATAATACAAAATCGCTCTATTGTCTGTAGCTCCTACATTTTTCGCTTTAAGTAGCAAGAATGCATATCCGAAATTGACTAATCCAAAGAGTGCTGAGACAAGAATAAAGAGTTTGAGATTGTTGGGTAAAAGCTTTATTGATGTGAGTAATGTGGGTATCTCTATCTTTGGCTGTACTTTGAGATGTTCTCGATGATTCTCTTTTTTCATATCCTTTGCTTCTTTGACGAAGAGTATCGCGAATACTGCAATCAATCCTGGTAGGAAAGCGAAGAGAAATAAATTTTGATATCATAGATAGGGAAATAATACCAATGCTACTACTGCTCACAATACCGAACCCGTTCCATCCATCGCTCTCTGGATACCGTAGGCTTTACCCATATATTCTGGTGCAGTCGAATCAGCGACCAATGCATCTCTCGGTGCATCCCTCAGACCCTTTCCTATCCTTTCGATTACTCTAAAGACTAATACTGCTGGCCAAGTGTTTGCAAATGCAAACAATGGTTTTGTGATAGTAGAGAAACCATATCCAATCAGAACAAATATTTTTCTCTTCTTAAATTTATCCGACAGATATCACGAAAATACCTTTAACAATGCAGCAGTGCTATCTGCGGCTCATTCTATGACTCCTATAATAGTCGCTCATGCTCATAAACTCGTCAGAAATAAGGGTATCAAAGGGAATACCATCTGTGAGCTTAAATCAGTAAGCAAACTTACCAAGCCAAGTATCAGAACATTTCTAGATATTCATCTGAGAAAATATTTTAGGTTTTTCATATACAATTTATATTTATAAATATCCTTTTGCTTTGAGATAATCAAATCCTGCTTGTCTGTGACTAAAGTCATTGAGGGTATGCATATCGCTATTTACATATATTCATCATTCTACGAGAGATAATAATTTATCTAATTTTTCTAGGTTCGTTTTTTTGGTATGTAAAGAATAGCAATTGAGTTCTACAGGAATCTGATACTCGTTGAGCGCTTTTGCTATAGCTTCCATATCCATATATTCTGAAGTGACAAGATTGCATATATGTCCCATACATTTTATCTTATCGTGATATTTATGAATAGCGTTGATGTATGCTTGGGTTATATTTTTGAGATCCCCTTGATAAGATACGGGATGACAGGATAAAATACAAAAATCTGGTTCATGTCCTTGGATATCAAAACAACAATTCCCCTCTTCATCGATAAGATCTCACTCTACGCCGAATAACACCTCCACATCGTTATGAATATTTTTCCATCTTTTCGTGTGTCATCTTCGATTCCTTTGTGAAAACCCAGTTTTATCTTGTGCAAACTGACTATGATCGGTTATGGTTATTTTTTTGAGTCCTATCTTCCCTGCATATTGGACAATTTCATCAATGGTATTCATGCCATCAGAATAATTTATGCTGTGCATATGATAATCTTCGTGAATGGTATTCAATATCTTCATAATAATAATCCAATCTAATAAAAAAATTATGCTTTAGTTATTTCATATCACTCCTTTGTATCCTGCATCTTGTATCCTGCATCTTGTATCTTGTTCCTGAGCTCATCAGAACGTGCATAATCCTTATCTTTTTTGGCCTGTACTCTTTGGTCTGCGAGAGCAGTTATTTCTGCTGGGATATCTATTTTTACTGTCTCCTGACCGATCCAATCAAAGAGTCATATCTTAAGCAAGTTTTTTTCTAGCCGATGCAATGCGACAAAAAAATCATTCATATCCACCTCCTCTACCTTATCCAAAGAATTGAGTGATTGGTTGATGATAGCCAAAACTTGCGGAGTATTGAGATCATCCATCAAAGCCGCCATCATATCTTCAAGCGCATCTCAGACATATTTGGAATTGATTTTATCTTTTAGTTTTTCGTATGGCATAGCATGATCAAAATCTATGATGATTTTTGTATGCGTATCAAAAAGTTTCTGCATCTTTTTGATGAGATTATTTCTTGAATTCTGTGCTGTCTGCATAAGTTCTTCACTGAAATCCAAGAAATTACGATAATGTGCAGTCAAACAAAGATATCTAAAATCTAAAGGTTGAAATCCCTTTTCCACAAGAGAATCTATAGTCAACAACCCTCCTTCTGATTTAGATTGTTTCTTTCAACCTAAATTAAGAAACTGATTATGTAATCGATATTTTACTCGTGGATGCGTGCCGAACGCACATTCAGATTGTGCAATTTCATTGACGTGATGAACAGAAATATGATCTACACCTCAGGTATGCAGGTCAAATTGATTTCATAAATATTTGGTTGCCATCGCGCTACATTCTATATGTCGTCCTGGAAATCATTTTCCCCATGGTGAGTCTCGCTCCATCTGTCTCTGTTCGTTCACCGAAGCAAATTTTCGTAAACCAAAATCTGTCTTATTTTTCTTGTTATCATTTTCTATTCTTGCTCATTGTTGAAGTCAGGCAATATCAAGTTTTGCCAATGCTCAATAATCTTTTACTTTGCTCGTATCCATATACACTCAATCAGCTGGAATGATATAGGTAAATCCTTTTTCTTCAAGTTGCTGGATCATCGCTATCTGTTCTTTGATATGATCAGTTGCTCTACAAATAGTTTGATATTCCTCAATATTGAGCATATGAAGATATCTTTTGAAGCTAGCGATATATTTATCTGCGAGTTGCCAAACCGTCATTGCTTCTCTTTTTGCTCATTTCTCCATTTTATCTTCTCCTTCATCAGCATCAGAAGTAAGATGTCCCACATCAGTCAAATTCATAACGGATTTGAGCGGATATCACATAATCTTCTCAAGGGTATTTCTGAGAATATCTCGACAAATATATGCTCTCATATTTCAGATATGCGGATCTCGATAGACCGTAGGTCCGCAAGAATACAATCAGACAAAATCTTTTTTAGGTCACTTATAATTCTGGTCTTCCATCAAGGGGACGAAGAGCTCTTTTTGGCGCGTAAGGGTGTTGTAAATATGTAATTGCATAAGAACAAAGGGGCAAAGAAATAAAGTCATATCTACTGTAGCAAAGCTGAGTATAATTTCAAATAGAAAAAAACCCGCAAATTTCTTTACGGGCTGTTTACATTAACGGAACTATTTATAAATACTATGATTTCCTATATTTATCAACGAAATTATTTTGTTTGTTTGATCGATTTTACTGATGAACCTATAATCATCATTAATACTGCTAGAGAGATACCCTTCTAATTCTCATTGTAATTTATGTGTCTTTAATTGCTGATCGTACCGATTTTCCAAAACTTTCAGAAAGTTTTTTTTAAATTTCTCTTTCAGATATTCAGGCAATTTTTGATAATTTTTCTTAAATTGGTTACTTCTTTGTATTGTCCAAGTCATCGAAAAAACTATCTACATCAGTAAATGTTTTACTATTTTTATCATTCATATCTTTTTCCGCTAATGCATGATCTATCACTTCATAAATTTTTTTCATTTTATCAAATTCTGTTACAAACTCATGTAACAATTTTTGTGGTAAGGTAATAACATCTTGAGTTGTTATAGTACTCATATATGTAATTTACAAGATAAATTATCTATCTCTTTATATCTATCTCCTCAACTTTTTCAACATCGACTTCTATTTTATATTATTAAAAAAAGAGATGAAGAAAACTTCATCTCTCACATTATAATTTTTTTTTACTTAGTACCTCGTCGGTATGTTTGGAATACCAATTCCATAATACATCTCCCCTTCAACTACGATTGATTTGACTTCGTAATCTTCAATGGGTCCTATCTGGAAGTTGGGATCTGCTACATTCAAGTACCTGTCACGAAGTGATTTTGCATGTTGTGCACGCACACCCTGCATCTTCTGTTCAAAATCAGGGAGAGCAATCATCTTCTTTTTCGGTCCTTCAGCACATCCTTCATACCATTCGGTAATCCGCGTCTCAGCAGAGCATTCACAGCCCCATGGATCATCAGGATCCGGTGTAGTCGGTAAGTGATAGATTTTCATCTCTTCATCCCTTTGTCGTGTTCCATACGTCCAAGCTTCCGGACCTCCTAAAACCACGGTACAATAGGTACTCACCGATGAAAGCCACCACTCCCAGAATCGTTCATCCTGTTTGTAAAGTTCTTTGGGGATACATAACCACATTTTTTTAAATGCTTTTTCTCGGTCATAATCACGCCTCAGATCAAGATATGACTTGATGATTTTTGCAAATTCACCTGTAGTCGATGGATTGAGGGTATCCGGCATCAATGTTGTCTGATAATTTTTGTTCCACACCTTCCAGGCTTTTTCTGCCGTCTTTCTGTATCCTCCAGGTCCATAGATCTGGATGGTATCAGAATCCCACAGTACATACTGTTGGAGCGTGGTACGGATTTCATCAATCTTTGGGAGAATGCTGTTTTTGTGTTTGTCATTCAAATCTCCCATGACATACATCTCTTTGTGCCAGAGTTTGTTCCACCAGTTAGGTTGGAGCGTGTCCTTCTTGCAACCATCAATACTGATGATCAGGACAATTGCGATAAATATTTTTTTCATATATGTATAGGTATTTGTTTTTATTTTTATGATTTTATAATTTTTGTTTACTGCCACTGACTTTACCGATGTTTCACGAAAAGTCAAGTTTAATATCCAATAAAAAGACTATTTGATTAATTCATTGATTTTTGATGTGTTTTCCCTATAAGACACACGAATATGGAAGCATAAAAGAATGGAAAGATGGAAGCATGGAAAAATGGAAAAATTAATCTTTCAATGTTTCAATGTTTCAATGTTATAAAATCTTTCAATTAATATATTCCCTTCAACCCTTAATTAATTAATTTATGTTGAATTTTGGGATCCTCGGCAATAATGCCAGAAATCTTCTCTACATCAAAAAGTTTAACGATAAAAAAGGCATCCGCTTGGCAAATAATAAACTCCAAACGAAAGATTTTCTCGTAGAAAGAGGAATCCCCTTCGCCAAAACCTATGGTGTCATCTCTGATCGTAAAGAGCTGTATGAATTTGATTTTTCTTATCTCCCAAAAAAGAATTTTGTCGTGAAACCCAATCAATGAAGCAAATGACAATGAGTATATATCGTGAAGTATATCGCAGAAGAACTTCCAGAATGAAATATTGAAATTGTCCCACCCAAAAATAGATTCCAAAGACTATGAGATCAGATCAGAAAAATATTTTTTCAAGAATTTGAAGATAAACACAATCACCATCATGGGAAATATCAGATAGGAGACGAGCTTCTCACTGATCAAGAATTTAGGAGACGCTTACTTGATATCCTTGATGGAAAACATTCTATGACGCTTGGATGAGACAAAATAATCGTCGAAGAAAAACTTATCCCTGGAGAATTGTTTAAGGAATTCTGCGAATTTGGATTGGCCGATATCAGAGTCATCGCATTCAACCTTGTACCCGTTGCTACTATGATCAGAGTACCTACCAAGGATTCTGGTGGTAAAGCAAATCTCGCTCAATGAGGATTGTGATTTGGCATCGAAGTAGGGAGCGGGAAGATCACTTCACTTCTCTGGAAAAATAAGATATACAAATTCAAATTCCCAAAAAGATTCGCTCATTTCCAAAATAGAAAACTTCCCTATCGGAATGATATCTTGTTCCTTTCTTCCAAGGTGCAGTATTTTGTGAACTTGTGATATCTCGCTCTTGACCGAGTCATAACGAACGAGTGACCTAAGCTTCTTGAAATAAATGCAAGAGCTGGACTTGAAGTCCAGAAAGTAAGTGATACGAGATTGAAAAATGTTTTGCATAAGATAGCTGATCTCAAAATCGTAGATCCAGAAAAATGAGTAGAGATAGCAAAAAGCCTTTTCACTCCAGAAAAATCTGATCTTTTACGCAATAAACTCCTCTATCTCTCACAATATGCAAAATTCATCATCAAAGAAAAAGAGGAAGAAGAAAAAATAGATATCATCGTAGAAGTGGATCTGAATAAATCCGGAAATTATATGTCACAAAATCTGTTTGATAAGATCAAAGAAAATAAAAGAGAACGATATCTTGATCTCTATGAGAATGAGATAACTCTCAAAAAGGCTAAATTTTCCAGCATGGAAAGTCTTGTTGAAAATAAAGTCATCCTCGGAAACAAAACTGCGAGCAATTATCTGATCAAACCTGTCCATAAAACACTTGCTAAAATAGAAGTGATCAACCCTCAAAGCATTGATCCATCAGAGACAACAGAACTACATACTATCGATCAAAAAGTAGATAAACTAGCAAAAAGACTTAATCTCTCAGCCAGATTGAGACCGCTCAATTATTTTGGTGAACTTGATAAATTCATCACTTTGCATGGAAAATACAATCCAATTTTTAAATACAAATGGCCTGAAGAACAAAAACTTCTCCAAACCAGAGAAGAGATAGCTAAACTTACAGCACAACTTCATATACTCAAAAGCCCATTTGCACAGATTTTTCTCAAAAAACTTGAGGAACTGGAACTGAGAAGGAATCTTATCCTTGCATATAGCCAGCAGGATTTTGATACTATCTCATTATATAATAAAAAACTTTTTGGCGAGTTTGATGATGGACTCCTCAAAATAGCAAAATCCAAAGTATTGGATAGACAAGAATTTGGCATTAAAAAGGGTGTTTTGGGCAAGTCTCTCAAACTCTCTGAAATAGAAAAAATCATAGAAAAATATCTGATCGAAAAAAAGATTTATGGAGTGGATATCGTATTCTCTTATGATACGCTTTCAAGGATATCACTCATCATGGGAAAACAGATCAAAATCAGCATATCGAAATCAGCGGTATTCAAAGAGGAATCATTGCGTGCGACTTTGGCACATGAGGTGGATACCCATCTCGTCAGATACCTTAATGGTATCAAATCATGACGAAAGATATTACAATCATGATCCGGGTTTTATGGCTTTGATGAAGAATGACTCGCGATATGGAATAGCAATACTGTTTTGCCTGATGATTATGAGAAAATCTCTCTCTATAAGAAATATGTGGTCACTCATGAGCTACAAAAATTCAGCTTCAGCAAAGCTGCAGAATATATCAGATTCATCTATCCCGAAAGATCTCTTGAATGAATATTCAAGACAATCATCAGATCCAAAAGAGGTATCATCCATACAGAAAATATATGAAGCTGATATCTTAAAGATAAGATATATCTAGATGGATTCACCAAAATAGATCAATGGATACAAGCAGGCAATACGCCAGAAAAAATGTATAAATGAAAAATGAAGATTGAAGACCTAATATATATAATTTAGTCCCGCAGGGCGGGATAGAATTTAGAAAAACATATTTATCCGTTATTGTTTGGTTATGAAAAAAATCAGCTTGTTCATCTTCTTATTTCTAGGAAGCATATGTTTATTCACTCCTGCGTCAGCGCAATTGACTCCTGCCGATTGTGAATGACAGACGCACTGCTCTGCTCCGACCAGATGAGTGAATTATACCAACACCATCATCTATCTCTGAGCACAGGGAGAAGAATTCGATCTCGGATTCCAGCAAAATTTTGATAAACAAAGGACGTTACTCCAAGAGATTTTTATCGCAGACAATAAAAGTTTTTCTGAAGAAGATATCCTGACCAGAATAAAAGATAATATGACTGACATCAAAGCGAGCAAAGTGCTTATCATCAATACTTCCAACTTTGATGTTCTACTTCAAATTCTTGCTAAAGTCCATGTATCGGACAATCTCAATCTCAAAGATAAAACCATCTATCTCGTGACCAATAGCAATAAATTTTTCCTCAAAAGGGTGCTCGCCAAATATATCAAACCGATTGAAATCACTAAGATATATACGCTCTCCCAAGATAAACTTCTCAATTTCCTCTCAACACTCTCCTTGAATAAGATAACCAATCAAGAAGAATATATCACCCCATTCTCTCTTTCATTTCAAGAGACTCCCAAATATCTTCCGATATCTTATCTTATAGATCGTTTGATCTCTCATGGATTCCCGATAGAGCTTGTCACTATATTTCTTGTGCTTTCTTTGGGGACATTGTTGATAAGCATTCTGAGACAGATTGTAGGGTTCTCTATCTTTGGTATGTATAGCCCGCTCCTCTTTGCTGTCTCTATGTCGATACTTGGTGTGCCTTTCAGTCTGGCGTTGCTTGGTATCTGATGGGTAGCGAAACTTCTGATGTGATTGGTCACCAAAAAGATGTATCTCCTTCACAATACTAAAACATCACTTCTGATACTCTTCTATTTCATTCTTATGCTGCTTACCTTTTGATTGAATACTATCTTCTGATTAAATTTTGTAGATTTCACTCTCTTCGCCAACGGATTCATTATCTTCCCGATGATCTTCATCATCATCGTAAGCGATAAGGTATTCAATGAATGATTCAAACTCTTCAGCAAAGGACGACGAGTAGCATTTCTAGAATTTTTTGTTGTATCTTTGTCTGTCTATGGGCTCTTCTATCGAACAGGATTGAAACATCTGCTCTTAGCATTTCCTGAATTATTAATAGTGATTTTCATCCTCAATATCGCTGTAGGAAGATTTACCGGACTCCAGCTTCTTGAATATTTCCGCTTCATGCCATTGATAAAAAAGTCTTCAGAAGAAAGTGAAGAAGAGGAAGAGTAAAAAAGATAAATGTTCGTTCGCATATGCGGACTCACGATAAATGACCTTCGGTCGATAAACGCTTCGCGATAAATTTATCAATTTTTATCGTGAGTGTAACGAACATTTATCGCGAACGAAGTGAGCTTTTATCAAAAAAACTTTAGTTTTTTATGCATCCGCCAATCAGATTGCCTGGTAAGCGCTTTCTGATCCTCTGGATTGAGGAGAAAATGTTTGATGGCCTCTTCCAGGAAGATGGTGTTCTGGCTTCATTTGCAGACGATGAGATATTCATCTCATGCTTCTTTGAGCGTCTTCTGGATATATTTACCTGCGATATTTGCGTTGTAGAATTTCTCTATATTCTTTTTGTCGTATCAGACTTTTTCAAGCTCATCAGCTAGATAATCCGTCATATACTGCCCTACCAAGATCACGCGATCTGCTACTTGGCTGACATATAAAGCGATCATCCTATGTTCTCTTTCGGTGAGATCACCGAGCTCTCTCATATCTCACAATACGAGCCAGATTTTTCTCTGAGGGAATAATTGCATCTTGATATTGTGTGCGGTGTTGATGATTGTCCTTACACTGAGCGGTGAAGCATTGTAGGTTGAATCGATGATGACGCTATTCTCTATCCCATGGAATACTGAAAGTCTTCCTGGCTGAAGTTCATACTTGAGTTTGAGCTCTTCGTGGGAACCGCTTTTCAATAGAGGGGTTTCTGTTCTTCCTTCTGCTCTTGCGTATTTGTAATCCAGGATACCTGCAACTGCTAGTCATAATCAGATATACCCGTAGTTAGCTTTGCCTAAGATATTGGTACTGATGCTGTATTTTTTTTCTTTGATCCGAAGATGGAACTGTACGCCCAATCCCCCTTTAAAATCCGACAAGAAAAATTTTTCATCCTTAAAGTTGATGTCAGCTATAATATCATATCCTTCTGTCTGATAGGTCAGATAATCTATCTCAAGATGCTCTTTGAGCTGGAGTGCATAGCCGTCGTTTGCATTGAGGAATCAAATCTCCAATGTATTTTTGAGCATCTTCACTTCTTCTCTCGCTATCTCGGCAGGGTTACCAAACTGTTCTGAATGCACTGCGTCTATCGCTGTAAATATCCCTATATGCGGTTTTGCTATCGTCAAAAGAAAGTCCATCTCTCCCGGACGATCGATTCCATATTCTAATAGGATGATATCGTAAGGTTTGGATCAGAAAAATCTTTTTCGAGTGAGTTTGCATAACGTAGTGATGAAATATAATACATTCGGTTCCCGTTCTTCTATCTGAAAAATAGAGAGAGAAAGTCCGAGCTCTCCGTTGAAATTTTTGGGTGAAGTATAGATTCTTTTGTGAGGAAGAAATTGCTGCAATGTCTGATAGACTATCATACGGCAAGAGGTTTTCCCCACACTCCCGTTGATACCAATCACTTCTGGATTATGTTTGTTGATGTAGGAATGAGCTAGTTTTCCAAGTACCTTATAATACCACCACAAAATTTTCTTTTTCATGAAGCTTTAGATGTTATATGGTAAATACAAAAATATTATTCTTCAAATGTCTTTTCCAATATAAGCGTAATGATGACTGCGATAGGCACTGCGAGAAGTATGCCGATCACTCAGAGGATCAGTGCTCAGATGATCATGCTGATGAAGATGACTACAGGATTTACTCCAAGAGTCTTGGTCATCAATAACGGGATCAATACATTATTTTCCAATCGTTGAATCAATAGCACAACTCCTATCACAATCAATGCTCCAGAGAAACCGAAGTGGATGAATGCGACCATTGCAGCTGCCATTCATCAGATGATCGGTCCTATATACGGGATGAATTCTGTCATCGCTGCGATACCTGCAAGCGCTCATTTCTGCGGAAGATCGATACCAAACATTGAAAGTATCCATAAGGACGCATACATCGTGAGTCCGATAAAGAGACAGAGCAAGAACTGACTTTTGAGCCAGATACCAAGTTTTTTGTATATCCTTTCAAGCTTCATATAGATGAACTTATATTTTCCGTCTTCGCCGCCAAGTCCTGCAATGAATTTCATCGTTGCATCTTTTTGGATAGAGAATAATACTGATAACGTCAATACAATAGACGTCTGTGTGATGAAGGTGAAAAATGTACCTACTGCGCTTACTGCCATAGTACCTATATTTCTTGCATATGATGTCCCGAGATTAACCACTTGAGAGATATTCTGTTCTAATTGAGTCTGTACTCACGATACGACAGCAGGATTACTGAATGAATCTAGCAATGCTGTCTTGAGTCCTCATGGAAGCCGATGACTATCTTGGATGATGCCTATCAATGATTTTGTCGCCAATGTCTGTTGGAAATGCGAGACATAACTTATCATCATAGTCAGGATATCTGAAAACTGACTGAGAAGAAATGGGATGATAAATATCATAGCCCCTAAGAAAAGAATGAGTATGCAGAGATATGAAATCGCTATCGCTATTCATCTATACTGTAATCTTTGCTGCAAAAAATCGATGATGGCTTCCATGGCAAGTGAAACGATATATGCCATAAAAATAAGATAAATGATACTTAAGGATTGGTAAATGAATAATCCAAGAAAAATGACAATCGCTCCAAATCCCCAAAATTTTACGAACATCCTATTGGTAAATACGAATGGTTTCGCAGCTGGTCTTCTCTCTTGTCTTTTTTGTTCATCAATTTTCTTTTCCAATTTCTCTAGTTCCAAAAGCTCTTTCTTGTTATCAGACTTTATGGATTTTAGGAAATCAGATCCGCCTTTTATGATTTTGTGTATCAGTGCCATGCTAACAGAATAAACAATTAAAATGGTTAAAGGTTACAGGACGAAAGTTGTTATTTTTTACCTGCTCCCTGTTCCCTGCTCCTTTTTACTATTATCAAGTTTTAGTGTGCATCCTTTTCGTGCTTTTTCAAATTCTTCTTGAATGTACTTAATTGTATCTTTTTTTTCTAATTTTGCAATTTTTTGTTCAAGTTCTGGTACACGGACCTTGGACAAGACGATGAAAAACTTATAAAAAGTGCTACTGAGTGGAGATTTTACGAGATCGTGCTGTTGGACGTACTGCATGATCGCTCTTTTGATGATATGCCTGACTACGGATTTTTTTGATAACTTGATGGTGACATGGGCAGAAAACTGATTATTTTTTATGTTAGGATATTGTTTGATATAGAAAAATCCGAACAGCCCTTGCCCCAGATACTGTCTTTTTCTTGTGATGAATATTACGTCTTTTCAAGTTAGTCTTTGTTTTTGTGGAAGCAAAATAACATTACTAATAATATAAAACTATTTAATATTCTGGAATTGTATGACGCTTCATTCGGTGATTCAATATTTTGCTGCGAGGGATGCGTTGATCTCTAGCACGTATTTTGCTTCTCTCTCTGGCTTATATATGGTACAAGGATTTGCTTTACAAGCTTCTGCGGTCAGTATACGAACTACTTTGAATTGTTCATCAATCCAAATCATATCTAGTGGGATGAGCGTGTCTTTCATCCAGAAATTATAGATACCTGGCTTGGGAAATACAAAAATCATCCCGCTATCTTCAGGCATGGAAGTACGATTCATAAGTCAAAGTTGTTGCTCAGCGGGCGTACGAGCGAGTTCTACAGTGAAGCATTTTTGCTGGCTGCATACCTGGGGAGTTGTATTCGTTTCGTCAAAATATATACTCGCGATGTAGCAGAACACTACTATAAGTATACTCCAAATCGTGATTCTGATCCATGAAATATTTTTGATGTTAATTTGTTTTAGAAAATTTGATTTGTTTTTCATGAGTATTTATCTAAAGTAAAACATCAATAACGATTCATGATACTAGATACATGATGCATGAGAAATAAGCGACTTGTATCTTGAATCTTGGGTCTTGTATCAAATTTTTAGTTCTTATATATTGCTGATGAAACGTTTATTAAGATATATAGTAACACTTGGAATTGTGCTTCTCTGTATATATGGTTTTTGGTTATGGTTGCAATATAAATGAGCTACCGTCATCAAAAAAACCACGGTAGCGATCATGACAGAACTTACCTCCCTAGATAAATTGGAGACTGCAAAACAAAGCTTTACAAAGAGTATCCAAGGAGAACAACAATTAGCATCGCTCATCCCAGGCATCGGTATAGAGAAGATTTTGGGCAGTGCATTATTCAAGGATAGAATGGTTTTGGAAGTACAAGGAAATGTCATTGCTGGATATGCAATCAAAGATGTTGCAACCTGAGATATCAAAGTATCTCGTGATGGGACAGTCACTATCATCTTGTGAGCACCGAAAGTCTTCTCAGTGCAGCTTACAGGAGTTACTAAATGTGCAACACTTCGTATCATAGATCAAACTGACATACAAATGGAAAACCAACTCAGACAAAAAGCAGCTGAAATCATGATGCAGGAAGCGCTCAGCGGAAATATCCTGGAAGAAGCAAAAACTAATGCACAGACTGCTTTGCAGGATTTGTTCCTCAAAGCGAGTATCCAGATTAAGGAAGTTATCATCACGTGAACGGGTGATGTGAAATAAGGGTATCTAGAGAAAAAAAAAAAACGGTCCCGTAGTACTACGGGATCGTTTTTTTTGTATAGATTTAAATTTATTTTTTTATCGCCCTTCCTACGGCAGGCAAGCTTGCCAGCTGAGCGTTATTTTTTCCTTTTTTAAAAACGCTTCGCTGGAGTTACTTTTGGAGTGCCAAAAGTAACCAAAAACACTTTCCAGATGCAGTACTCAGGACAAATATTTCAAATTCG
>AMFJ01021612.1_pt1 | contig 33490 bp, 28 predicted proteins | sample 427208 | NCBI WGS metagenome assembly AMFJ01 (sample SAMN02954298, study PRJNA114691) | groundwater metagenome | biome: aquatic; feature: subsurface aquifer; material: sediment; isolation source: subsurface aquifer sediment | place: USA: Rifle, CO | collected 2008-08 | reverse complement strand
TTCGGAATTTTTTTCAGAGAAAAAAATTCCGTTTCTTTATAGAGTTCATGAAAAACCTGAAGAAACAAGTATTGAAGAACTTAAAAATACTCTAAATTCCAAGTGAATTTTCTTTGATGAAAAAAACATAAATCCACTCTTGATTAGTCAGATTATAGATAGTCTAGAGGGGAAAGCTGATAAATATTTTCTGTCAAAGCGCATTCTCCAAGCCATGGCGAAAGCAAAATATATGGACGAAGCTCTGTGACATTTCGGACTTTCTCTAAAATATTATTCTCACTTTACATCCCCTATTAGAAGATATCCTGATCTTCAAATTCACAGAATAATAAAGGAATACATAGATAATGAACTTACAAAAAACAAACAAGATAAATATAAAAGAATTCTTAAAAAAATAGCAAAACAGACTTCAGATAGTGAAGTAATAGCAGAAAGTATTGAAAATAAAATAAAATTCCTGAAAACTATAGAATATATGTCTGATAAAATCTGAAGGAAATACAGCGCAACTATCTCATGACTATCCCCTATTGGAATATATGCCGAGCTCGAAAACTGAGTCGAGGGATTTATCCACAACAAAAATTTTATTAAAGAAATGATCTACGACACCGAACAAAAATGCTTTATAGAGTCTAAATCTGGGCAAAAATTCGATATCTGAAAACCCCTCCAAATCCAAGTCCTCAAAGCCGACAAAAAAATGTGATTTTTAGATTTCGGGATAATTAGCTAAAAGTTTTTTGAACTATTCCATTTTAAATATTCCTTTTCATTAATATAATCCATAAAATTTACTCAAAATTGTGTAATTCTAATATATTTATTTCATTCTATACTATTAGAATATTCTTCAATTAAATTATTTTGCATTAAAAAAGAAAGCCAATTTTCCGTGTTATCATAAGGATAATTATCTATATTTAAGGATCTAGTTTTTTCAAAATAAGCAGATATATCAATATAATTTATTCAAATTGTTCATAAATTTTTTAAACTTTGCATTAATTCAATTTGGCTTCAAAATATATAAATATATACTCTATCAAAAAATGATTCTTCTTTTGTTTTTTGTAGTTCACTTTTATTTTGTTCACCAAATGATGTATTATTTTCTCAAAATAAATCATCTAAATTTAATTCATCCTTAATGTCTTCTTTATTTTGATTTATTTCTTCTTTTTCAGTTTCAAATTTAGTTCATCAAGGCAACGTAAATTTTTTAATATTATTAATAAAATTTTTAATTTCAACCTCAAATCTAAATATTCAAAACAATATCAATAATGGCCAAATAATAACCTTTATATAGTCTAAAATTAATTTACTAATTTCAAATTTTAGAAAATTGAAAATAATTATTAAAATTGAAATAAATATTAAAATTAGTATTGTATTTATTAAATATTTTTTGAATTTTTCCATATTATTTTTTATAAAGAATTAACCTAAAACAAAAAACACTGACAAAAATGTCAGTGTTTTTTGTTTTTATATATCCAAATTCGCTACTTGTTTTGCTCTGGATTGGATGAATCTTTTGCGAGGTGGAACATCTTCTCACATAAGGGTTTTGAAAACTTCGTCGGCTTTTTCGGCATCTTCTATGGCTACTTTGTACATTTTACGAGCGAGAGGATCCATTGTGGTTTCCCAAAGTTGTTCTGGATTCATTTCTCAAAGCCCCTTGTAGCGTTGGATTCACTCAGTTGTTACTCCGAATTCTTCAATAATTTTTACTTTTTCTTCATCTGAATATACATACCAAGTTTGTTTTCATTTAGCAAGTTTGTATAGCGGTGGTTGAGCTATGAAAATATTAGAATTTTTAATTAAATCTTTTAAATATCTGTAAAAGAAAGTGAGTAGTAAAGTTCTAATATGCGCTCCATCTACATCCGCATCTGTCATTATTACTATTCTGTGATATCTTAATCTTGATAAATCAAAAGTATCTCAAATTGACGTACCAATAGCTATAATTAAGTTTTTAATTTCTTGATTTGCAAATATTTTATCTAAACGAGCTTGTTCGGTATTAAGGATTTTACCTCTAAGTGGAAGAATGGCTTGGAATTCTCTATCTCTTCATTGCTTAGCTGATCATCCGGCAGAATCTCCCTCTACAATATAAAGTTCTGATTTAACTGGATCTTTACTAGAACAATCTGCCAATTTTCCTGGAAGAGTCATTCACTCTAAAGCTCATTTTCTAATAATTGTATCGCGGGCATTACGAGCAGCGAGTCTAGCGCGAGAGGCAAGAAGTGATTTTTCGATAATTAATTTCGCAGATCTTGGATTTTCTTCAAAAAATTCATAAAGTTTTTCTCACATTAATTTATCTACTATTCATCTAACTTCACTATTTCCAAGTTTTGATTTTGTTTGTCATTCAAATTGTGGATCAGCAACTTTTACGCTTATTACAGTCGTAATTCATTCAATTACATCTTCATTTGTAAGATTTATATCCTTTTCTTTTAAAATTTCGTTAGCTCTCGCATATTTATTAATTGTACGAGTTAAAGCAGTTCTATAACCAACTAAATGAGTTCATCCTTCTGGAGTATGGATATTATTTACGAAAGTTATAATTTTGTCTGTATAATCGTCTTTTTTGTATTGCATTGCAATTTCTACATTTACTCAATCAACATTTTTATCAACATAGAAAATGTCTCCGAGCTCTTCATATCTTTTATTTAAAAATCTAACATAAGACTTAACTCATCCCTCAAAATAAAATCTATATCTTTCTCAATTTCTCTCATCTGTTAGGGTCATTTGAATACCTTTTGTAAGGTAAGCTTGTTGACGAAGTCTAGTCAAAACTGTCTTAAAATCAAAATCTAGAGCTGTAAACATTTCTGCATCTGGGTAGAATTTAATTGTTGTCCCCGTTCTGTCTGTTTTTCAAATTGGCTTAGCATCAGCAACTGGAACTCATCTAACATATTCCTGATAATAAATTTTTCAATCTTTATGAACATATGCTTCTAATTTTGAAGATAGAGCATTTACTACAGAAGCTCAAACTCAGTGAAGTCAACCAGATACTTTATATCCACTTTCTTCTCATCCAAATTTTCAACCCGCATGAAGCACAGTCAAAACAGTTTCAAGAGTTGATTTACCTGTTTTAGGATGAATATCAACTGGTATTCATCTACCTTCATCAGTTACCTCCATTGATCAATCTTTTCAAATAACTAAATTGATATGTTTACCAAATCAAGCCATAGCCTCATCAATAGAATTATCAACAATTTCCCAAATCAAGTGATGAAGTCATCTCTCATCAGTCGAACCTATATACATTCAAGGCCTCTTTCTTACTGGATCTAATCATTCTAAAATCTGAATATTTGAAGCATCATATGATGTTTTTGACATAATTTATAATTAAAAAGCAAAATAATAAAAATAACAATCTAGAAATACAGGACGAGATTGTTATAATCACAAATTGATATTAATCATTTTTTGAAAAAAGTAAAATATTTTTTAGGGAAAATTTATTTACACTAAATACTATTTATAAATGAATCTATTGAAAAATCTTTTCATTTTGAATCTCCTGGATACATAAGTTTTGCAAGTTCAAAAAGAGATGAAATATTTCAAATATGATTCTTTAATTTATCTGGAAGATTATCGTTTTTTTTATCTCTTAAATCATTAATTTTTTGATTAAAAATTTCTTTATCTGTAAATTGTTTTTCTAATTCTTTTATATCTGGATTAGAGCTATCAAAACCTGGAATTAGGGCTTGTCAGATTGATTTTAGTCAAAGTCTCATTTCATCATTTGATAAACCATCTTTTTCATCAATTTTTCAATTTCATTTTTCTTTTATTCTGTCTATAACTCTACTAATTCCTCAAAATAAAAATCAAAGTCATACTTTTTGAATATATTCTCACATACTTATGACATTAATTGCTTCATTTATATCTTTACAAGTCTCTTTCTTATCTCAATAATGAATTTCATAAAAATTTCAAGATTTTGAAATATTTATATTAAATCAATTAGGAAATGAAAGATTCTCATTTTTTCATTTTCCTGAGTCAAGATTTTTAAAAATTTCACCATAAAATTCTGTTCTATTATCTGAAGGAACGTTAATTATTGAAGAAGAGAAGTTATAATTTGAAGGAATATTATTATTTTGATTAAAGGCTTTTAGGGCTGGATTTCATTTTTCTAGTTCACTATTAATATCTTTATTTGATAATCATTTCCCTTTAAAATCAATAATTTTTCAAACATCTGCAGATGTATAATAACTCATTTTTTTAGCTACAATATTTCATTGTTTATATTTGGAATATAGATCAAGAATATATTTCTGATCTGGAATACTAATATGTCTAGAATCCAAAAGTTTTCTTATTTCTTGTTCATTTTTTCATTCTATTTGTCATATATCAAGACCTCTCTCACGCAAATAATTTGTTAATTCAAAATTAACACTATCGTTTTTAATATTATATCCTTCCTTTGCAAAATCGTTAATTTCTTGTAAACTTAATTTTTGAGTCTTTGTTCAATCTAAAGTTTTATTAAAATCACTAATTACTTTAATTAAAGAGAATGAACATGGATCATTATCTAATTGCTTATCAATATATTCAACTAGAAGTTTTCAATGTTTTTCTCATAATCTCGCAATTGCTTTTTGTTCAAATTCTTTCTTTTTTTCATTCAATTCTATCCTTTGTAATTTTCATAGAAATTCATAAAATTTCTGATTATCTATTGGACACATTCCACCTTTTATTTCTTTTATTCATTTGATAAAAAATCTTCTTTCTTTTCAATTTTTTAATAAAAAATCCTCAAAATCTTTTTGTTTTCATTCTTTGTATATTTTTTCGATTCATTTATAATCTGAGGTATTTATAATTTTTTTAAATACTTCTCAATTAGTATTAGCTTTAGCTTCTGTGATATTAAAAGTCTCACTTATTGTTTTTCAAATATTTGAAGCTTGATTTTCTAGAGTTTGTATAAGGCTAGGATCTTTAATTTCATAACTTAATAAAAAATTACATTTACTTAATAATTTCTCATATTCTCATTTTTGTTTTTCTGTTAATTTATCACCATTAATTAAATAAAAATCTTTTATTTCTTGATAATTTTTTGAAAGAGAACTTTTTATATTAGCTATATTTTCTTTTGAAGATTCACTTACCTTATCTTTTATATTATCTACAATTCATTTTTTTTGAGTTGTTTTATTAATATTTTTTAAAGTAAGCTCAGAAACACTGACCTTTTGATTGAATTCATTAATATTTTTCTCTTGGCCTAAAATATTATTATAATCATCTGCCAAGTTTTTTTCTTCAAAATCTTTTCTTCTTAAGATATCTTTTACTTCTGCAACTAATCTATTAAATTGCTCTGGCGGTAGACTTCTAGTTTTAAACTCATCTAAAAGTTTAATGGCAGCCGAGCGTACCTTATCTTCTTTGACTTTATCTTTTTTGCCTTTATCTGTTTTTAAATCAGGATTTCCATCACTTTTTACATCAACGGATTTTATTTCATCTGCCCAATTTTTATTGTATGTTTCGGTCATATTTATTTTTTTAAAATTATATATTTTTTAAAAATGCACTTATTGAAAAATCTTTTCAATCAGATTCTTTTGAATAACGAAATTTCGCGAGTTCTTCAAGTGATGAAAAACCTCAAATATTTTTATCTCTTAACTTACAACTAAAACTATCATTATTATTTGTATTTCTTTTCACATCTTCAATTTTTGCGTTAAAAATATCTTTATCAGTAAATTGTCTTTCTAATTCTTTTATATCACTTTTTGTACTATCAAATCCCGGAATTAAGGCCTTTCAAATTGAAATTAATCAAAGTCTCATTTCTTCCTTTGATAAACCATCTTTTTCTTCTATATTTCAAATTGATTTACTCCTAATTTGTATTAATATTTTTGATATATCTCAAATCAAAAATCAAAGTCATAATTTTTTGATATACCTTCACATTTCTACAACATTTTTTACTTCATCAAGATTCTTACATGTTTCTTTTCTATCTCAATAATTGAGAATAAAAGAATTCCCAGTTTTAGAAATACTGAATTTAAAACCATCATTAAATGATAAATTTTTTATTTTTCAATCTTTTCAAGAACTAATATTTTCTAATAAATCATCAAAAGATTTCTCTTCATTATTGGTTGAAATAATAATTTCCCTAGATGAAATAAAATTATGGTTTTCAGATTTTTTATTTGAAACTGATGACGTATTTGAATTTATTTTATCCTCATTTGTTTCCCTAGTATTTTTTCATTTATTTTTTGGGTCAACAACTTTTAAAATTTCATCAGATGATAAAAAAACCGGTCTATATTCGATATTATTACCTTTTGGATTCTTTAAATATAAATCAATTAAATAATCTTGTTTATTTTTATCAATTTTCTTAGAATCAAAAAATTTTCTTAATTCTTTTTCATTCATTCAATCTATCTCTTTTATATCAATTCATAATTCATTCAAGAAAAATTCTAATCTAGATTTATTTTTACTAATTTTTTTAACTTCCTTTTTAGGAGAAGCCTTAGGTTTTGAATTAGGAATAATTGTGGCTTTTACAGTTTTAGCTACGTCACTTATTTGATCTCATGTATTTTTTCACTGGCTTTTTACCATTTGAGCAAAACTAGGATCTTCAATTTTTAATTTCGCTAAAGAATCTCATTTTTTGATAATTTTTTCAAATTCTTCTTTTTGTTTTTCTGATAATTTGTCTTTATTTTTTTCATAATAATCTTTGATTTTTTGGTAATCACCTAAAAATATTTTTTTTGAATTTTCAAAATTTTCCTTAAGAGATTTTCATACTCATCACATTTTTGTTCAGGCAATCTTATCTATTAATCATGCAGACCAATCTATTGCTGCATCTGTAACTCATACGCTATTTATAGTATCATAAAATGATTTAAAAGTAGATTCAAAACTGTTAATTTTTTCTTTTAATTTTATAATTTCTTTTTCTTGATCTAAAACATCTCAAAACTCATTTCTTAGTTTTTCCTCATCTATATCTTTTCTTCTAAGAACTTCCTTCATTTCTTCGACTAATTTATTAAATCGTTCAGCTGGAAGACTTCTAATACTATAGTTATTTATCATATCAATAGCAGCCGAGCGCACTTTATCTTCCTTATCTTTACCAATTTTAGAGTCAGGAGTTCAATCGTTTTTAATATCTGTAGATTTTATTTCACAAGCCCAATTTTTATTGTATGTTTCACTCATAATTTATGAAATTAATTAACTCCCTTAATTTTACCATATTTTCCATTTAAATGCAAAAAATAGCCTCATTTTCATAAGGCTATTTTAAAACTAAACTAAAATAATATGTATTTATACATTATTTTATATTTTCTTTTTGAGATAGAAATTTTTCAATATTTTCTTTTTTAACTAATTCTTGGGTTTTTTGAAAAAATACTTTTTTATTATCTTTATAGTCTTTTCTCCAATCAAGATATTTTTCTCAAATATATTCCATAAATAAATTCATACTAATTATACCGATTCCACCTATAGATAAAGCAGGAACAGCCTCAAAAACAATTCATTCTAACTTATATCATCATATATTTTTTGTATCTGCTCTCAGTGCATAATAAGTTTCAGAAGTTTTCTCAAAAATCATTTTTAATACTTGTTGTATTTTTTCTACTTCATTTAAATTATTAGGTTGCAAATAAATTTTTTCTAATCTTCACCATTCTCTAACTGGAGTTATAGCAAGTATATCTATATAATTTGGAATATTTGCTTCTTTTATTTTATGAGCTATATTAATAGCTGAATTTAATTCCTCTTCATATAATTTTCTTAAATCATTATATTCTTTTGATTTAACGTGGGTTAAATCAGGAAGATTTTGATTAATATAAAGTTTTATTTGTTCTGGATGTGGTTTATATCCTTCATAATAGTCATATAATGCAGTATCTCAAGTTCTAAATAAAGTATATCTTATTTCTTCTATACTCCTTCCATCTGTTAAATATGCAATTATTTCATCTTTAGCTCTTGATAAATTATCTGGATTTAAATGATCTGGCATAATTATCTGATTATCTATATGTTTTGTTTCATGTAATTGAGCTTCTATTGCATAAGCACGTCATTCCTTTTTTCAGTTAGCAACTGATATAGTTCAAGCTAATTCTGGAATATTTGAATGCGGACTAGCAAATCATCAACTTGATGACGCTATTTTAGCTAATTCTTCATTTCAATATGACTCTAATAGTTTATAATCATCTACATCGTGAACATAAAATGTAAAATTAGCTCAATTTATTTCCATTGTTACATCTCATTTTAGCTTACTTATATCAGTATTACACGAATCTGCGATTAATTGTTTTGGATTATTTATATATTTTGGATCATTAGCATACTTATGAACCATAAATTTTTTATTTACATATTTTTCTATTCAAGCAATAACTTGTTGCCTTTGCTCAATTGATAATTCTTTTAAATTTGGTGAAAATTCATTAATTAAAATACTTATCACTTCCTCTGGTTTTCAATTTATATAGTCAAATTTTTCTGCTGATTTTTTAACTTCTGTTGGAAAAGTTGCAATTATATCTAGTTGAATTTTTAATTTTTCTCTCCATATTTGCATAGCTTTTTGTTTTTCCTGGCTTGGTAGTTTCTTTATAAATTCGAGTCAAGTTTTAGAATTAAATTTTTCAGGGAAATTTAATAAATCAGAGAATCTTTCAAATAATGGATTTTTCATATCCGTATATATATTCCTCCAAGGATCTCTTGAGGAAATCTGTCTTGGTTCTATATCTATCTTTTCAAAAAGTGCATAAAAGTTATTAATTACTCTCTCAGTTTCTTCTTTAGATTTAGTTTCATCAAAAATAACTTTATTTAAATCAAAAAATCAGCTTTTTTCTAATAAATCATAATCAACATCTACATATGTTTGATATAATTTTTCTAATAAATTTGAATTTAATCTTTTTTTAATTGCTATTTCTGCTAATTCTAATTTATGACCAATCAATCAATCGAATGACATAGAAAATACAATTATATTATAAATTCAATCTCAATATTTTTCATACAATGAAATTAATTTTTCAAAATCTTTTGGTTGGTATTTTTCAAAATTATTTAGTGAATAATTTTGAATTAAAAAATAAAAAGTTTTTACATTAATTTTTGAAATAATTTCTCAGAATTTTGGATCTCTTAACCATATTAAATATTCAGTTAAAAATAAAATAGGTGAAATATTATTAAGGGTAATAATTTTTGAAAGTGAAATATTTGGATTTATTATATAAATCATCATATACTTATTGATATTATAACGCATTGTAGACTCTTCTAGTTTAGAAATCAATAAAATATCTTGGTATATATTAGCATAATCGTTAGGATCAATCTTTATTTTTAATTCTTGACAAGTTTCTTTAAAATAGATGTCTATTTTAGAATGAATTTTTTCTGCTTTCAAAATTTCTTCAGGTGTTATTTTTGGAATTCATATTTTTTTATTTCATTTAAGTACAGAAATTGTTTTTGGAAATTTTTCATTTACTTTTAGGGTTACCTTCTCTCTTCATACTTTACTTCAAATCTTTATTCTCTCAAGTAATTCTCAAGCTTTTGGTATAAATCATTTCATAACTTCAAACATTTGTATTACTTTTTCATTTTTTGCTAATTTCTGTATATCTCATATTTTTGAAAGTCTATCTATGGTTTTTCATAATTTAAACATAATCTTTGCGTATTTCGGTCATTTTGCAATTGTTGCAAATCTTCACCCGACAACACTTAATTGTAATCAGGCCATACAATACATACTAATATTTTCTGGAATTCCCTGAATACTTCCATCAAAATTTATTCATGATCTTGCTTGTTTTCAATCATCTAATCATCATACGATATCTCAAGTGACTGGAATAACTCAAAATAAAACTCTCATTAGTATGACTAAATCCGCCATTCACATTTTATCCACATCCAAAAGTTTTTCTGAATATTTATTTTCTAAATCTTTATATCAAAGTGAATTAAAACCAAATCAAAATCATTTTTGTTTTCGGTTTTTATTTTGATTTAATATTTTATTTCACTGGTCATAAATTTTTTTATTTAATCAAAAATCAAAATATATTTTTTCGTATTGTTCACTTATCTCTTTATCAAAAGGTTTATTTGCTTTTTTAAATTCATCAATAACTATTTGTTTAATGTTTATTCATCCAAAATTCATCTTTTTTTCTTCTAAACCATATGAACGGCTATAGCGATTATTAAATAAATTTTCAAAAACTTTCAATCCATTATTTTTATCTAAATTATTCATTCAATTTTCTAGTTCACTATAGGATTCTTTTGTTATATTATTTCATTTGAATTCAAAAGTTTCTGCTCTGGTAGTTTTTAAAAATTCTTGAAGGATTGTAATTCTATTTTGTAATTTATTTCAAATCATCATTGATCTGTAATAATTATCATCCTTTCAATTTTCAATTCACATACTCATAGATTCCCTTATTTCTCTTAGATCCTTTACCATTCACACATTAAATCATTTTAATTCTTCAAACATTATTTTTATTTCTTCTATAAATCTCACTTTAACTTCTGGACTTAGAGAATTTAAATTTAATCAATAAAAATTCTTTAGATAATTATTCAAAAATATTTCGTCATTTATTCATCATTTAAATAACTCTAATTCCATCCTGAATTTTAGGTCTGTATTTTGTTCTGGCAATTTTTCTTGAGATAAGGGTGTTTTATCCCCATTTCAAGGCAAGGCCTCCATTTGTTTTGGTTTTTCTGACATAGAATTAAAATATAGTAAACTCCTCTAATTTTATCACATTTTCCATTTTAATGCAAAAAAATAGCCTTATTTTCATAAGGCTATTTTGATTTTGTTTTAATAGATTCCCGGGTCAAGCCCGAGAATGACAGAAGGGGCAAGAATGACAGACTATATTATCCTACAAGTTCTGTGATTTTAATAACTGCAGCAAATATTGAGAATGCAAACCAAAGTACAAAAATTCAGGCTATAGCAACCGCAAGAGGCTCAATCCATTTTACAAGAATTCAAATAGAATTGTCTACTTCTCTAGTATATTGAGTCGATATTTTATCACAAACTTTATTTATGGTCGAAGTTTTTTCTCCGGCTGAAATCATTTGAATAAAATCATTTGTAAAATATTTATGCTTTGGGTCTATATTTTCAATACTTTGAGTAATTTTATTACCTGACGCAACGCTTGCGGCTACCATTTCCATGGCCTCAATATAAATTGCATTATTACTAGATTCTCCGGTTAGGGTAAGAGTTTTAATTATAGGAATTCAAGCGCCTATTAGAAGTCATAGATTTGATGAAATCTGGGAAATAATATAATTTCTGTAAACATCTCAAACAAGTGGGATATTAAGATATAATTCATCTAAAGCCCTTTTTCATGAATATGATTTTTGGTAAATTTTTAGGGCAAAATATCAGATAAAAATTACAATAATTATTGCAACAATATTATTAGAAAAAAACTCACTCGTATAAATTAGAGTTCTAGTAGAAAATGGAAGTGAAACTCCGGTAGTTTCAAAAAGTGGTCTTAATTTTGGGATTACATAAATCATTATCACAAATAATGCAAAAATCAAAAACACTAAAATTATAATCGGATAAGTTAGTGCTCATTTAACTTTTGCTTTTAGATCTTCTTGTTGTTGGAGTTGTCTAGCAAGACTCGAAAATGAACGTTGCAAAGTCCCAGAACTCTCTCAAGCTTCCACTATTGCAACTTCTTTTTTATCAAAAGTGTAAGGTAATTTTTTCATAGAGATAGAGAAACTATCGCCTGATTCTATAAACAAGAGTAAATTTTGAATTTCTCTATATAATTTTGGATTATTAGTTTTTTCTAAAAAAGAGTAAAGAGAGTCTATTACAGTCACTCATCAATCAATAAGATTAGCTAAATGTTCGTATAATAAAGCCTTATCTTTGGTAGTAATTTTATGCCAAAAATAAACTTCTACTTTTTTTTCATCAACTGTTTTCATTTTAATTTTTATTTAGCGAAATAATACATTCACAAATTTATAGAAGCAGAAACTGGTAAGTCAGTTCTAGAATCAAAAGGAAATGCAACATTTTTTATAACATATTTAATATTATTCTCATTTGAGCTTAAATATTTCAAATATTTATTTAATAAATCTAGTTTATTAGCTTCAATATTTATTGAAATATTTCACATCATTAATCAATTTGGAAGTTTAGATCATTTATCAATAGAAACATCATTAATAGCAATTCCGTCTTTTGAACCGAAAATACTATCAATTATTTTGTCTTCTCTAAAGCTAGATCCAAACCACGCAATATCTTTTTTAGTTTTTTCATCTTTTGCGATATTTTCTTTTATAGTAGTAAGTTCATCAAGTTTAGTTTTTAGCTCGCTTGATTGAGTATTAGAAAGCTCTAAATTAGTTGTGGCTTCAATATTTGCAAAATATAGGTTTTTCGTAAAGAAAAAAGCTACAATTACTGCAATAATAAGTAGTATTGATGCATACATACTTTTTTTGTTATTTTCATATAACATTGAATTAGTTTCCATAAAATTTATAATTAAATTATATTATTTAGATAGGTTAAACGAAATCTCAAAACTTCTTTTTAAGTAATCTCAGCTAATATTACTCACTGGATTTAAGACAAACATATTTTTGTTCTCATCTCTGTAATCTTTAATAAAACGAGAAATTTTTTCTACTGCATCTTTTTCTTTTGTTAAAGAAGCCACTGCTGAAGTAGAAATTTTTCAGTCTTGGTAAGAAAATCCAGAAAAATCTAAGCTATATTTTTTTGAAATTAGCTTAAGTTCATCAATATAAATGTAAGCTTGCGATGCCAAAATATTTTTCTCAATTTCTGGCATAGCCGATTTCACTGTATTGTAAGCTACAATTTCTGAATTATCTTCAAGTTTTGTAATTTGGTCTTGAAAACCAACAATATCAGTTTTTGCTTTTTCTATGCTTCTTCATAGATTTAAATTACTTACATATAAGTAAATACTTGCAATAATTACTAAAGTAAATAAAATTGCAGAAATAGTTAGATAAACTCAAGATTTACCCTTTAGTGTGGCTTTCATATCTTGAATTACTTCTGTACTATTTAATAGATTTGTTTTTTCCATATATTTATGTTAGAAAATAATCTAAGTACATCTTATCACAAAACGAAAAAAAATGCAAAAATTTACACTATAATTATAATTTTAAAAATGAAAATTAAATTAAATGGCTTAAATAAGCTAAAAATAAATATTAAAAAATGAGATATAATTTTCCTTTATTGAGACTTATGAGCTGGAAAAACTACTCTAACTAGTTATCTTATCAATGAAATTCTAAAAATTGATGAAAAAATAAAAAGTCCAACTTATATTCATTACAAAAAATATCTAGACCATATTTATCATTTTGATTTATATAAATTAGAAAGCTACGATGAATTTGTAAATATCGGCTGAGAAGAAATTCTTGACAACAAAGACAATATCTCATTTATCGAATGGCCCGAATTAATAGAAAATGTATATTCCCCTACTTACAAGATATATATAACAAAAGGAGAGTGAGAAAATGAGAGAGAGGTTGAAATAATTAATTGTCATTCACACACCTCTTCTGTCATTCCTGCGTAAGCAGGAATCTACAAAATATATTAAGCCAAAATACAATGAAGATTCCCACCTTCGTGGGAATGACATTAAAAATAAATTAAAATTCTAATTCTTTTAGTTCAAAAGTAGCGTCATCATTGGTTGTGAGGATGACTTTGGAGTCTACAAATTCTAGGTATTTAATAACTTTGTCGGTTTCATAAATTACTTTTCTATCTCTGGTATCAATGTTATTTAAAATTAAAATATCTCATTTTTTGTCAGAGAAATTTAGGATATTTAATTTTTCTTTGTCTTTTTGGTTAATTAGTCAGATAATTTTTCAGTCTGAAACAATAATATAATCATTAAAAATAGTATTTTTGGTCTTGCCACTATTTGTGGTATCATATAAATAAGTTCAGTTTACTGTATTTATAAGATATTTTCAGTCAAAATTAGTCTTTTTCGGATAAATAATTTTCTCATTAATATTGAGGGTATAATTCATATTACTTGTTAGGTCGTACAAATAAGAGAAACTTCAGCTTTTTATTACAAGAAGTAAATCATTTTTATTAAAAATAACTTCATCAGTTTTCTTTCACTCAATATTTAAAATTGGCTTTATAATTCACTTTTCTTCTGAATAAACAGAAAAATCTGGATCATAACTATAATAGTAAACTTGACTTCATTTCACTCCGATAATTGTTTTTTTGTCTTGAGTATCAGTCGAACCAGACTCTGTATTTATTTGTTTAAATTTAATAAGCGCTATTTTTTCTTCGCTTGGAGTCTTAATTTCGCTTAAATAAACTAATTTCTCAAAAGATAATTTTATAATTTTATTGTCTCATCTTTGTAAAGTCGTACTAAGACTAACTTCTTTATATCAAGTGATATTTGCTGAAATAGAATATGAAAAAGGTGGAACGTTTCCGATGCTACATTTTTTATCACAAATTATACTGTATTTTTTGTACTGTGACTCCATTTTTAAAGTAACTCCAGTAAAACTTCCGGTATCAAAAGTAATAGTTGCTACATTTGCAACAAAAAAATAATAGTAAATTCAAAAAATACCTCAAAAAATTATAGTAAGAATAAGTAAAGCTGTAAGCCTATTTGACACGAAAAATAAAATTAAAAAATAAAAATCTCTTTACAAAGTTTTTTATATAAATACACTCTTTTTATATAATATTTTTTTTGTTAATAAAATCAAATGAAAAGAGAATTAAAATTTTTGCTTGATAAATTCAGAGCTTGAGAAAATATACAACCGCTTCTTGTAGATAATGATGAAATTTGTGTGATAATCAATTATTTAAATGATTCAAATATTGAGTCAATTCAGGATATAGAAAATGAATATATACAAAATGTTTTTGTTTTCAAAACCGAAGAAAAAAGTTTTAAAATAGAAAAAACCAGAGAAATTATCGAAAAAGCATCAATAAAACCAAGTTGAAGCTTTAATATTTTCATAATTGAGGAAATTGATAAATTCACAGACCAAGCTGGAAATAGCTTACTTAAGGTATTAGAAGATGTTCCAAAATGAATAATTTTTCTCCTCACTTCAAATTCTAAAGAAAATATTATCGAAACTATAACATCTCGTATCTTATTTTTCTCAACAAATTCAACAATATATGAGCTAAATGACGAAATTAAAGCAAAAATTGATAATTTTTTCAGAGGCTCTAAAAATGAGTTTATATCTTATATTTTCTCCTCAAAAATAGAAAAAAGTGAATATCTAGCGATACTTTATTATATCAAAGAAAGGCTCAAAGAAAGCGATCAAGATGCCTTAATATACAAACTAATCGAAGAGTCTATACAAAATATTTACTCCACAAATGCAAATGCAAAATGGATTGTAGATATGGTTGTATTGAGTTTGAAGTAAGATTTTTTTGAAAAAAGCTTGACTTTATATGTAAAATGTCTATAAATAAATAATCTTATTTAATAATTTTAATAAATATGAACAAAGTTAGAGAACTAGGGGCATCTCCTAAAAAAGGAGTAAATGCAGGTAAAATAAACCAAACTGTTTGAGTAACAAAAGAAAATCTATTAATTCTAATGGAACCAACTCATAGTAAAAAATGAATTAAAGTATCTTTTAAACATACTATAGAAACTCCTGAAGAATATACAGAATTATTAGTATTTCTAAATAATAATTGAATTGAAGATCTTACAATTAGACTACCAAATGGAAAATTAATTGAAAATCCAAAAGAAGCAGTATGACAAGACACATTTATATTTCATGATGTATGAATTATTTCACTACTGAGTGAATTATATAAAAAAAATATTCAGGCAAATGTAATACAAAAGTGAAATGTAACATTTATATCAAGTACAATTCATTAGAAAAACAAAAAAAAGTGATTAAAAATCACTTTTTTTTTGTTTCTTACTATAAATTATTTTTGTAATTTCTTACTTCCCTTTTTCAAGAATTCATTCGATATTTAGAATATTTATTTCAGTTCTATTTGGTGCCAGAGCTCAAGTTTTTACTAATCTGTCTTTAATTTTTTCACTTGTTGTATTTTCATCAACTAACATCCTTGTTTTGTCTTTATTAAATAATTTTTCTCAATCTTCTCACAATATTCTAATTAATGCTTTTGAAATAAGAATTTCATCATTTTGTGATAATTTTTGTGATAGATTGATATTTTCAGCTCACGGATGACCAAGAGAACTTTTGTGTTGATTTATTAAATAGATAAATTTGTCTATTTTATCTCAGAAAATATCAAGATGGAGAGATTTTAAATAAGTTAAATTAAATTTAATTGTTTCATCATTTTTAGTCATTGTATCCTTATAATCTGGAATTCTTGATTTTTCTTTTTGTTCTAATTTTGTAATTTCTTCTTCCTTCATTTTAATTAAAGCCGTTTTACTTTCTATTTCATTAATAAGTATCTTAATAAATTTAATTATACTTTTTAAGGAATTTATTTGAACTGATTTTTCTTTCTCTTCGTTTGTTAATCACTCTCATTCTATTTCTATTTGATTATTTATAGCATTAAAAAGTAAATTTGGATTATTTTTTTGAACCTTAAATTGATCATAAAATTCATTTAATTCATCTTGATTTTGTGCAATATTCTTTCTATATAAGGCGATATCATTTCTAAGTCCATCGAGCCTAACTAAATTCTCATAATTTGGCTCATATTTAAGTTTTGAGGATATTTTTATTCAATCTTGTTCAAGATATTTTCCTGGAGGAATTTCTCATATATTCCAAACTTGTTTTACTCAATCTTTCTCATAAATTAATTCATTTCATTTTCTAATTACATCATCAGTTAATTTCAAATTACTAAATCATCAATTTAATATTGCCTGTCTATTTCTTGCTAATAACTTGTCTTCTGGTCTTACCGCGTCAGAAAGTTTACAATTATAATCAATACCCAAACTTATAGCAGAAGATTCAAGATTTCAAAATATTTCCTTTATATTTGCTCAATCTGGAATTTTTACTTTATCACGGTTTTGTAAAACTACCCTCACCATCAACTTCGTAGCACCATCACTTTCCTCGCCCAGATCAATACCAGGATTTATCTTCTTATATTTCGCAACCTCACTATCATAAATAACCTTCAACTCCGGATTTTGTTTGAAAAATTCGGATTTGTCTTTAACTCAAAGATTTTTGTAAAACGCGTCTAATCTGGTTTTTGCTTGTTCTATTTTTTCTTTTTCATTTTTATTTATTACAACCTCTTTTTTATCTACTATATCTTCTTTTTTATCTACTATATCTTCTTTTTTATAAGTTTCATATTCATCTAATAGTTCCTCAATTGTTTTTGAAATCGTTTCTTCATTGTCTTTTATTGCTAAAATAAATTTTCATTTATTAATTTCATCTAAATTATTATATAAATTTAATATTTCATTTTTTTTATCTAAAAGATTTAACTTATTTATTAAACCAATAATACTATTTTCAGTATTATTTTCTATCTTTTCTTGATTTTGAGGTATTTCTGTATATTTCTCTTTTATCTCACTCATATATAATAATTAAAAGAATTAATAAAATATGTTTATATCTTATCATAAAAACTCTTAAAAATCAAAAAATCACTAAATTATAAAATTTTCATTTCAATTAATATTTTTTTTAATTCAATGCTATTTTCAAATAATACTCAATTCATTCATAATTTTATGGAAGATTCTATATTTTTAGGATTATCATCAATAAATAAAATATTTTTAGGATTATCTTTTGATAAATTGATTATATGTAAAAAGCTTTCTTTATCTGGTTTTGAAATTCAAATATCAAATGAATAAACAATATAATCAAATAAACAATGATAGTTATATTTATCATTACAATATTTTATCCATTCTCTTGCATGAACAGATAAGAGTCATAATTTATATCAATTATTTTTTAGTTCTTCAATAATACTTCTGGTTTCTCATATTTCAATAAAATTTTCTCTAATTAATTCTTTGAAAACTAAATTATTAATATTCCAGTTATTTAATGTTATTAAATCTAATAAATACTCATCTTCTGTTATTTTTCAATGAAATAATAAACTTAATTTAGGAGTAAAAAAACTTTTATTTATGATTTCATGATCAATTCATAAAATATTAGATAATCTAAACTCTACTCACTTTAATCATTGTAAATAAACCTCTGATAAGTCAAAAATAATTGTAGAAATATTATTCATTTTAATGATTTATAATTTCTAAATTTACATTATCTTCTACTAATAAACTTGCAGTTCATCATATAGGAAATGTAATAAGAGGATTTGTATGTCAAAAATCTGTATTTGCAATAATTGGAATATTATTTAATTCTTTTTTTGTTTTAATAATTTTTATTAAATTTTCTTTACTTATTTTAGAATTTTTTTGAAATCTTCAGATAACTATTCAATTAACTTTAGAAAAATCTTTTTGATGAATGAGAGATTGAATAAGGCGATCAAATAAAGGTCAATTAGTTTCTTCATCTTCTTCTAAAAATAAAATACTATTTTTAAAACTTGGCATATATTTTGTTCATTGAAGGCAAGCAAGACAACGAACATGTCATCAAATTATTTTTCAAGTTGCTTTTCATTTATTAATAATCCAATAATCTTTATCTTGTATAAAATCTCTATTTTCTTGGTCTATAAACCAAAAATCATCACTCCGTGAATAAGAATGAATAACTTTAAAAGACTTATCTTGAGTTAAACATTTATTAAAATATTCCAAATTATATTCAAATCATTTTTGCATTGCCCAAGTAGAAAAATGAGTTCAAGAGTATGTAATTATTCATGTAATATATGTAATTGCATTTGTAATTGCTGTAATATCAGAAAATCAACATAATATTTTAGGATTATTTTTAATAATATTAAAATCAATATAATCAAGTAATTGATTCGTATTATATCATCAAATAACAGTAAAAATAGCTTTAATATTTTTGTCTAAAAATGCTTCATGTAAATCCTCAATTCTAGATTCAATAGAAGATGAATTAAATTCATCCATTTCCCATACATGCTTTCAAAAGGTAATTTTATATCACTCTTTTTCAAATTTTTCTATTGCTAATTTTGTATTTTTTTCTCAAACCAGAGACAAACTTCTAGCTAGAGCTACAACTCTAATTTCATCTCATTTTTGTAATTTAGCTGGAATAATCATAATTTTTAATAATTAAAAAAATAAAATTTTATAATAAGATTTTTATTATTTTATCTTCATCAGATAAATCTGCTTTATTCAACAAATCATTTTCATATGATAATATATATTCTTTTATAAGAATTAAGCAATTATTAGTTCAAAAAGTATCTTGTTCATAATTTTTACAAATTTCTAAAATTTGATCTAAATTTAATCATAATTTTTTTATAAAATATAATATTCATCTCATATATTTTCTTAAAATTCTTCATTTATTATTTGATGCTATGGGCTTTATTCATTCATTTAAAAGATGAATACTAGATATTATACAATCTTTTAATTTAGGATGTAATCATGAGTTTATGTTATAGTATTTTTCTATATTTGTAGTTTGAAATATATTATTAAGTCAATATAACTCCAATAATATAGTATTAAGTCACAAAGCTATTTCTGTTGTATATATTTTTTTATTATCTTCTATAAGTATTATATTTCATATATCATTGAAAATGTCATCATTTCAATGTCTTAATGCAATATTAAAATTTCTTCAAGTTATTTCTCATAATCAAAGTTTATGCCTATAATAACCTTTAGGTTTTGAATCAAATTCAATTTTTCATTTGTATCATAAAAGCTGCAATGCCTGTAATAAATCTTGATCCTCAGATGAAATTCTTATTAAAATATTTTCCAAAGGAATTTGTAATCAATTAATAAGATAATCTAAGATAAATTCACAAGATTTTTCTAATCATCAGTCAGGTTTTGATATACTTCATAAACTAGTAAAACAACTTCACCATTTTGGAATAATTGAGTCATCAAATAAATTTTTTAAATTATGTGTTCTTAGACATTCTTGTTGCATAAAATATCAATTAACTCAATCAAAATTTCAAGATAAAAAATAGGGTTTTAATACACTTATATGAGAACCTATAAATATAACGCTTTCATCAACTCAAGATCACAAAAAAACCTCATCTATTCTTCAAAATCAATATTTTTGTAATAAATCTAAAAATTTTCAAATAATTTCTTGTCTATATAAATCTAGATTATCAATATTATATTTTTCTCTTCAATATGAATTATATTCTAGTAATCATAGTATTCTTTCTTGAAAAATATTATCGTTTAGAGCACTAGTATTATCATCTCATTTATTAGGAATTTGTAGGTTAGAATTACATAAAGTATAAAGATTATCCATTTTTAATAATTTTAAATGAAATAAAAGTTAAAAACTTATTATTATAGAAAAATTTTTCTAATCTTTTTCAAAAAAATAATAATATTTTTGGAGTTCATATGGGCATAAAATTTCAGAATTTATTGATTTTTAAATCATCTATTTCTATTCAATTAATATCTTCTATTATATTTAAGATATCATTTTTACTATAAAATATTTCTGTATCAAGTTTATATCACTTTAAAAAGGGTATTTTTTTATTTAACCAAGCTTTTAAAATAGGTCATGAATAAAAATTTGGAAATCATAAAGCTATATATCAATTATTTTCAGTAACCCTAAACATTTCAGTAAGAATTTTTTTTATATCTTCATTGTTATAATGTTCTATGGTTCAAATATTCCATGTAAAATCAAAAGAATTATTTTTTAAATCCATATTAAATATATTTCACTTTTTAAATGATATATTACTTATATAAAGCTTTTCAGCTAAGAAATTTGCATATTTCAAAGCACTTTCTGAAATATCAAATAATGTAATTTTTTTTACATAATTTCAAATAAGCAATGATGATTTTCATGATCAAGATCAAGCTTCTAATATATTTTTATTTTTAAGATTAATTATAATATTATTTCTTATAAAATTTGTAATTTCATTATAATATTCTTCCCACCAAAAAGATGAGAATTTTTCAAATTTATTTTTTTTTAATTCTTTTTTAAAAATATTATTCCATATATTTTCTTCATGTTGAATAGCTTTTAAATCCATAATTTCTAAGGATTAGGAATTAAATGGGTTCTCGGAAATACAGTTGCCTCATAAATATATGGTTGATTTGTAATCCATTGAGTAAGTCTTTGCCAACCAAGTCAAAATCAACTTGTTACTTCATAATCTAGAAAATCTCTTGTTTGTAAATATGGTAAATAATCATTTTCTGGCAAATTAAAAATTTCAGCTTTTTTTAGTAAAACATTTTTATCTTTTATTCTTTCTCAAGCTCAAATAGTTTCCCTATATCAATATAATATGAAATCCGCATTTTTAGCAACAGGTACTCAATTAATTTCTTCTTCTGCAATAGCGTGATAAAACGGAATTTGAAGCATAGGAAATTTCTCAACTATTACATTTGATTTTAATATTTCTGTTAGTTTCACTTCTTCCCAAGTTCAAAAATTTTTTAGGCTAAAGTCTTTATATTTTTCATCTCAAGTTTCTTTATATAGCAGATTTAAAGCTTCTCTAAATCAAATTCTTATTGGTCATTTATTTACTAATTTAATTTTATTATTCAATTCTTCCTCTGTTAAGAAAAATAATAAATTTTCTTTATTATTTTTTATTAAATAATCAAAAATATATTCAAATAATCACATAAAAACTTTTATATCTCATTCTAAATCAACTTTTCACTCATATTCAATATGTTGAAATTCTGATAAATGAGTTGCATCAGATTTTTCTTTTCTAAAAGAATTATAGATACTAAAAACTTGATCTAATCATTTTATAAGTAAATTTAATTCAAGATAAAATTGAGAGCTTTCAGATAAAAATATTCTTTTATTATTTCAAAACCAACTTGGAATCTCTATGGGCAATGTATCAGTTGTATAATCAAGTTTTTGTCCAGCGTACACTTCTCAAGGAGAAGAAATCATAAGAGTTGTAAGTGGTAAGTTAGTCCATTTAGCTCAAATTTTCATAAAATATTGTACTGAAGCGTTAAAAATTCAATCATCTATGTTTGCAATATGAAAAAACATTTCTTCATTTTTTACTCTTGAAACTCTATTTTCAAGTAAAGAATTATCTATGGTTTTATAATCTATAATTTTTGAGGCATTTATATTATTTCACAAATATTTAATAATTCAGTTATCTAAAGCTTTATATGGCATTATTTACAATATTAATATTAACATAATTATATTATATTTTATAATTAAAATATCAAAAGATTTTTTAAATTAATATTTTTTAAATTTATCTATCCATAATTTTGCAATATTATATTGAGCCAATGCTCCAGAAAAATTTTCATTTTTTCTTAAATCTATTTCTTTTTTTAATTTTTCTATTTCTACTATTTTATTATTTATTTCATTTTTAAGTATTTCATTTGTTTTTCCTATTTCTATATATTGTTTAACAAGTTTTTCTATTTCATTAGATAATAATGAAATTTTATTAGTAAGATATAAATGTTCATCTAGTTTTGCGGATTTTTCATCTAGTTTTGCGGATTTTTCTTTTAAACTATATTCCTTCCCAATCCCATTTAGTGCGACATTTCATACTCCTTGCATATCTTTTAGGAGTGAATTTGATAGAATTTGAGTGTCTGAGGGGATTATGTATTTTAGGGGTTTTAGTTCGGGATTGTCGTTTTGGAGAGTGAGTTTTGCTCATCAAGATGGGAGATTTGGATTTGTGAGAAAAAGGATTTCGGCAGTGCTTGAGGCTGCGAGTGGAGCTAGGGCTTGTTTACCTTTTTCTGAGACATTTTTATAAAAAACTACAGATCAGGCGTTTACAAGTAATCTTCTTTGGGTTTCTCTGGAATTAAAGGTAAGTTGTTTTTTTGATTCATTGAATAATTTGAACCATTCTTCTACGGCACCAGGATATTTTTTATCAAAATCTTCAATTTTCGCTAACCATCTTTGTTTTTCACTTGCTTTTTCATCTAAATAAGAATTAAATTGCTCCTTGGTAAGGGCTGAATTATTTGGACTTCTAAGCCAAATAGAAAGGTCTTGCATATTATATAATTTCCCTATAACATCCTTGTAATTTTCTCTTGTAATATCAGGAATTTTTTCTTTTAGTTCTGGTAATAGTTCTCAATTATTTACAATTTGACTTAAATCCTTTTTAGATTTTATAGAATTTATTGACTCTACTTGAAAAATATAATCTTTAGGAATTTCTCATTTTTTTCTTGCTTCAAGGTTTTTGGCTGAAAGTGAAGCTACACTTTGTGCAAATTCTGTACCCATTCACACATCAAGTAAGAATTTCTTTACATTTTCTGGATTATTTTTTTCTACTAGCATTCCAGAAGATAACTCATTTGAGGCTAGAAGTTCATATTTATCCAGAGCAAAGACTGGTTGACTAGATAATAGCGAAAATAATGATACTCAAGTTAACAATTTTCATAAATTTTTTTGAGTATTTCAAGTAATCTCAATTATTGATTGAGTTTCTTCTTTTTCTTTTATTTCCTGATTTCAAACATTTAAAAAAGAAGATTGTAATGTTGAATTATTCTTATTTGAAAATTGCGTCATATTTTAAAAAAATTAAAAAATATTAGTCCATTATATAAGAAATAGTAGTTTTTGTCAAAAAATCAGGAAAAATAGTTTGACAAAACTGATTTTTTTCTTATAAAAAGTATATTATAACTTAAATAATTATTAAATGAATACTTTACGTAAAGAACAGTTATTACAATCGTGATTAATAAAAAATAGAGATAATATTAATGATCAAGTATTTACTCTAAATATTGATATATTACAAAAATTATGAAGAGAGAAAATAGATAGTTATTTAGAGAGAAAATTAAAAAATATCTCAATAGAAGATTTAAAAGTATTACAATATAAAATTGAGAAGTTTTACTGAATTATATTTGATGATAAGATAAGTTTTTTTGGAAATTTATTTTCTACAATAGTTAATTGAGTATTACTTCCAGATTATATTAAAAACTGGGAACAGCCAGATATAGATAAAGAACTTGATAGAATACTCTGAAATATAATTCATAAGGTAGATTTAATTATTTCAGAAAATTGATTTTATGGTGTAAATATTTGATCTGAACAAAGTTTTATAAATGAATTAAAAAGTTTGTGATTTCTATATGAAAGAGGTTTTAAAATTTGATGAAATTTTGGGATAAACCATTATTATCTAAATAAGGAAGAGTGAACTTATGAGAGTTTTTTTAATATTGCATTAACAAAAACAGAAAGGGTTGAAGATGATGATCCAACAATTATAAATTTAAAAAAAGAAAAAATAGCGGATTATGGCAAAATTATAAAAGAACTTACTGCATATTTTTGAAAGCCAAAAAATGGAAAATTTACAATAGCTGATCCAGATTATAAAGGTTTTTATATTTTGGTTGAGAAATTTACAGATAGTTGAAGAACTTATTGAGATTATGAAGATAGTTATTGTGCTTTTACGATAAATAATCCTGAATTAACTAATGATATAAATCCTGAATTAATAAAAGATTTATTTATAAGAATGTTAGATTTAAATAATTTGGTTATAAATTTTATATGAGATATAACAAATCATGAAAATGAGAAAAAGTTTCATTCATTTAGTAATAATATGATGCTTTATGGAGAGGAATTTTTTAAAGAAGTTCCAGATAAAAAAGAAGAGAAATTAAGAGAGAAATTTAAATCCTTGCTTGTAAAAATTAAAACTCCCGTTTATTTTGATGAGATAGGATGACAAGATAATGCAAAAGAAGAATTAAAATGAATGATAGAGTCTTTTAAATATGAGCAAACGATGAAATCATGGGCTACAGGGAGTGTACCATGATTAGTTCTTGAATGACCTCCTGGAACCGGTAAAACACTTCTTGCAAAAGCTTTTGCAACTGAAATAGGTAATAACCTAGCAAATGTTGAAGTATATAATATAAAACTTAACGATATATTAAGTGGTGCTCTTATAAATACATGAACTAATAATATTTGAGATTTATTTAAATTTTTAAGATTGAAGATAACTAAGGAAAACAAATATTTAATAATAATTTTAGAAGAACTAGACGCGCTATTCAAAAAAAGAGGCGATAGAGGTAATGATAAAGAAGATATAAAAGTAGTAAATTCTTTCTTAACTGAATTATGATGATTTGAAGATTTGGAAAACGTAGTATTTATAGGAACTACAAATAATTTAGAAGCAATAGATAAAGCTGTTATTCGTTCTTGAAGAATGACTCTTCAAATAAAAATAGATTTACCAGATAAAAAATGAATAGCAGAAATATTTGATATACATATAAATGCAGCCAAAAAAAGAACTGAAAGAAAAATATTTGTTGATAATATAGATATTTCAAGATTAATTCCTTTATGTAAATGATTCTCTTGAGCTGATATCAAAGAGATAATTCGTTTAACATTACACACAAAAGCCAGAGAAGAAATCGCTTGAGCTCCAAGAGATTCACTAATAGTCGCGACTCAAGATATAATTTCAGCAATACAGAAATTTAAGACAAAAGGGAATAAGGACAAAAAGGAATATGGATTTGGATTAAATTAATAAAAAAGATTGTAGAAAATTCTACAATCTTTTTTTGTTAATTTCTAAATTCCCTTCCATAATCTAAAATACCCATTTTTTCTTTTAATTCTGTAAGTAATTTTTGTCATTCTATTCTGGCATTTAAAGATCATTTTTCGATGGCGGAAATAACTAAATCCATATTATTTTTGTAATATTCTCTTCTTTCTCTTATTGGTGATATTAGCTCTTCTAGTACTTGAATTAGGAGTTTTTTAATTTCTCAATCTCATAAAGAATTAGGTCATCACTCAATATATCTCTTTTTTAAATCTTTTATATGTTTTTTGTCATTATAGAAAATATCTAAATATTTAAATACTACATGTTTTTCTATATTTCATTTTGATTCAATACTAGTTTTTCCAGTATCTGTGTACATACTATTTACTCAAGTTGTTATTTCTTTTAAAGTAGCTGTTAAATAAATAGTATTTCCGAGACTTTTACTCATTTTATCATTTCCATCAGTTCCAACTAGTCTTGGGTTTTCAGATATTAAAGCAAGAGGCAAAGGATAATTAGTTCCATACATTGTGTTTACTTTTTTTATAATTTTACGAGCAAGTTCAATATGAGGAATTTGATCCTCTCAAACAGGGACTATTCAACCACGCGGTAGCATAATATCAGCAACTTGACTTACTGGATAATTGATAAATCCGAGCGAAATTGAACTATTTTCCTTGCTTCATCTAAGTTCGATTTTTTTCATTTCATCTTTTAGGGTTGGGTTATTAGTCGCAAGAGAATAAGGTACAAACATTGTAAGAAGATTGAAAAGTTCAGCAAATTCTGGAACATAACTTTGTACAATAAAATTAGATTTGTTAGGATCGAGTCCTACAGCTAGCCAATCAATTACCATATCAATAACAGAAGTTCTAAGTCTTTCAGTCTCGCCGAGATGATCTCCAAGAACCTGATAATCTGCAATTAAAAAATTATTTTTAATATTTGGACTTTCCTGAAGTTTAAGCCAATTTTCTAGAGCTCACTTATAATGACCCAAGTGTAATCTCCCGCTTGGTCTCATACCCGTGAGACAATTTAAAACTTTATCCCCCGCTTTTTTGTTTAATTCTTCTATTGATTTAATTACATGAGGAGTATTTTTAGTCTGAGTTGTAATCATAAAATATATGTATTAAAAGATAAAACAAATATATGAAAAATACGAGTTTTGTCAAAAAAAATACTTTATCAAAAAAAATCTTGAAAATCAAAAATTTTATGATAAAGTACATTTGTTAAAAATATTTTCTAACTTTAATGTTCATGAAATCATTTAAACAAGACATAAAATCCGGACTTGTGAGATGAGTTGTATTCCTAGCTACAATTCTCGCTGGATGAATAATCTACGCTGCTATCGGGAGTACTTGGACCAGTCCTGCCACTCTAGAAGTATGAGCCGGATCTGGACTTACAGCCACTTCTTGGAATAAGCTTCTTGAGAATTTTAATAATCTTGACTCAAGAGTAAATACTCTAAATACAACCATAACTAATCTTCCAGCAGTCCCACAATTTCTATGACAAGCTGAACAAAATGTGGATTTAATTGCAAATGATGCAACATGGAGAGATATTTCATGAGCTTCTGTAACATTTAATTTAGCTAATTCAAAAAAAATTTGAACAACAGCACATTGAATTGTAATGACAGATTGAACAAATACAGCATGATATAGTCATACTTATTGTTCTTTTAGATTTAATATTGACTGAGTATCTTATTGAGATCCTACTCGGTGAAATCAAATTATATGATGTTGAGGTGAGGCTTCTTGATATTGAAATCGGTGTAATTGGAATATGGAGAAAGTTATGGATTTAGCTGCATGAAATCATACTGTTAAAATTCAAATGAGAGGATACTGAACAAGTTACTATTCATGTCGTTCAGTAATATATGACTATTGAAGAGCTAGACTTTTCGTAGAAACTAAAAATTAAAATTTTTTTATTTCTTCTTTCTGCTATATTTCTCTCTAATTCTTTTAGCTTCTTTTTCTCCGAGTTTTTCTTCAAGTGTAAAGTTAAGCTGGGCTTCCTCATCAAAAAGTGAGGCATCGAAGTTTAGTCATCTTTCTAGTTTATATTTATAGTCATCATAATTTCAATAACTTACAATTAGCTCTTGGTCTCTAATAAGCCATAGGTGAGTTGCAACCTTGTTTATAAAATATCTATCATGAGATATGAATAAAATAGTTCATTTAAATTTAAGTAGTTCTCGCTCTAGTGCTTCACGAAAATCATAATCCAGATGATTTGTTGGCTCATCGAGTACTAGAAAATTACATTCTTTTTGTCATAATATTGCAAATAGTATTTTACTTATTTGACCTCCAGAAAAATCTCTCACTTTTTTGTCTAAATCATCTTTTTCAAATAAATAATTAGATAAAATAGCTATTAATTTCTGATCAATATAATCAAATCCAGCAAGCTTAAAATTCTCTCTAAGAGTTTTATTTTTGTCTAATTCCTCATGAAGTTGCGAAAAATAGCTAATTACAAGTCATTTTCATTTTGAAATAGTTCACTCGAGTGGTTCAATTTCTCATAAAATTGTCTTGATTAGCGTAGACTTCCCTACTCAGTTTTCTCAAATAATTCAAACTCTTTGACCGAGCGATAATTCCAGCTCTCTAATATAATAAAGAGGATCTTTTCTACCTATAAATACATCCTTAAAATAAAGAATTTTATTAACTGACATTTCCGAATAATTAAAGCTGAATTTTGGTTTACTTGCAATATATGGTTTTTCAATAATGTCTAATTTTTCAAGTGCCTTTCCTCTACTTTTAGCCATTCCAGCCCTGCTTCCAGCTCGGAATCTATTAATAAGTTTTTTTTCTTTATCTATAAATTCGTGCTGTCTTTCCCAATCATCGAGTAAAATTTGTTCTCTTTTTGCTTTTTCTTTAACATAATATGAATAATTTCAATTATAGAATTCCAGAGGTCTAGCTGGTGTAATCTCATAGGTCTTGCTGCAGGTCTTATCCAGAAAATCTCTATCATGAGAAATAATTATATAACCTCATTTCCATGTATTTTTGAGATAATTTTCTAGCCATTCAGTGCTCGCTAGATCTATGAAATTCGTAGGTTCATCGAGAAGTAATAAGTCTGGAGATTCAAGTAAAATTTTTGCGAGTGCAATTTTAGTTCTCTGTCATCAGCTGACCTCTACTATTTTCTTATCAAGTAAATCCTCAATTCCAAGTCAACTAGCCACACGGCTTATTTTATTTTCAAAGTCATATCAACCCATTACATTGAAATATTCCAGAGTTTGAGTGTATTTTTCTATTACATCAGTATCTCAAGAATTTTCACTCATTTGCTTTTCTAAAATATCAAGTTCTTTCTCAATTTCTAGAATTTTTGAAAATGCTTCTTTTAATTCTTTTCTAACGATTTTCTGCTCATCATCAAAATATATCTGAGCCAAATAACCAAGCGATAGCGACCCAATATTTTCCACTTTTCCACTAAATTCTGTAATTTCTCAAGTTAGGACTTTAAGCAAAGTTGTCTTCCCTGCACCGTTTCCACCTACAATCGCAATTCTATCGCGTTCGTTCACCAAAAAAGAAATATTTTTAAGTATTTCCTTCTTGTTTGTCTCATACAAATCTATGTTAATTTTTAGGTGTTTCATTTAAAATATTTATTAATTAACCTGATTATATTAATTTTTAAAAAAACACCAATATTTTATAATACTGGTGAGTTTATTTATTTTTTGAAATTTTTTAATGTACTAAATAGGTACCTTTTACTCAAAGTTGAGCTTTACTAAAATGTCAAAATCAATCTCTTACATCAACTTCTATACGATCTGGAGGGTTTATATTATGCTTGGTCTCTAAAATTTTTTTATAATCATCCTCTGATAAAGTAGAATATTGAAATTCTTCTTCAAACTCACCCGTTTTTTTATTCTCGACAGATGCCACAAAATAAACTCAATAAACTTTTGCCCTTGTATCTGAAGCAACTTTTTTTCAAGTATTTTCTGGTCATTCAATAAAATTATTTCATCAATTATCTCAAGAATTTTTCATATTTATTTTTTTTAAATTAAGATACTTTTATATAGTAAGTAAAATTTAAAAAAGTCAATTAAATTTTAGAGGAAATTCCTATTATTCCCAAAAATATTTCTTTGAAATTCAATTATTAATTATTTTAATACCGTCTTTTTCTAATTTTCTAATTTTTTCTCAAACTCACAAATTATATCCGCCAAGTTTTCAATTATTATTCACAACTTTATAACAAGGATAAATTTCAGTATCTTTGTTTTCCGATAGAATTCTTGCAACTTGCCTAGGATGAATACCAAATTTACCACCAATTATCTTATAACTCACAACCTTTCAAACCGGGATTTTTTGAAGAAAATCATATATTTTTTGATTCATAGAAAAACTGTTAATTATTATTTAAGGTCTGATTTATTTGAAAAATCTTAACTTTAAAATTTACCGTTTTTTATATCACTTCTTACCAGTAAATGGGTTATAATTGCCCCTACTAGAATAATTATCAAATTTAACTCTATTAGAACTGGTTTTATAATGCGGAGCAACATAAGTTCAGCTCTTCCTAAAATATCATCTACTATAACTCAATGCAAAAGCTTGATTTCAAACCAAAAGTAATGAAATTATCATTACTGAAAATAGTTTTTTCATAAAAATGTAAGTTAAAAATAATTATTCAACTGTTGACTCAATATCCATATTTCGAATTTTATATTGCATTGTATCATAGTCTCAGAATCTTGCGGCACTTTGAGTATCTTCAATTTGAGAATTCAGATTTTCTATTTTACTATTTGCATCATTAACTGTATCATCATAAGCACTTTGTGCCTCATCACGCTCACTTTCTGCCTGATCTTTTTCATCTGTTAAAGTTACATTCTCTTCTTCTATATCTTGTTTTTCTTGTTCAAGTTGAGAAACTTGTGAATGTAATTCTTCATTTTCAGATTGAAGCTGGTTGTATTTTTCTTCAGTTACAAAGCCACAACTACTGAGAAATATAACACATAAAATAATAGGTATTATTTTTTTCATAATTATTTAATTTTTAAAATTCTTTTAGTCATTTCAAATATTTCTCATCTAGTTGCATTTTGATTTGGTCTAAAATTAGTACTTTTATCAATAATTCCTAATTCTAATGCTTTATTTGTAGCCTTAATTTGCCATGAATTTTGAACATCCCAAAATTGGCTAGCTTCTGAAGAGGTGCTCGAATCAATACTAGCAGCTTTCATTACTATAGCCAAAGCTTCGGCTCTCGTAATATTTGATTCAGGCCTAAAATATTGATTTGTTTTACTAACTACTCCAAAATCTGAAGAAATTTCAATTGCCCTACATGACCAAGTATTAGGTTTTATAGAAGAAACATCTTTAAATATATTTCTACAAGAATATCAATCATCAAGATTTTTTCATAAAACTTTTACTGCCATTCAAATAACTTCTTGTCTTAATACAAAATCATTTATCCTATAATCATCTTGATTCTCTCTTTTTGTTATAATTCAGGCATTGGCAAGTATATCTCAATTTGAAATAATATTATTATAAGTAATTGTATTTGATTTAATATTATTGGTTTTTAGTTTACAACTATCTCATATAAATTCATATCAAATATTACAATAGCATTTTCAATTACTTAAATATCAGTTTATTTCATCAGGACAATTTATATCATAATCTTCATCAACCTTTTCTTTATATATTATATCACAAGTTTCATCATCATCTTGTAGTACCACTTTATCCCAAATATCAAGATCAAAATCTGTTCATAAGTTTATAACAATATTTTTTCATATATATTTTTGATATGAATTACATCAAATACCATATTTAATATGATAATATAATTTTCAATATAAATCATAAATAATTGCCTCTTTATCATCTTTATTTAAATCTATAAGTAAAAAATATACGTTATTTTGTTTTTTTTCACATTTCGGATTCGTGTCACCCTTAAATACATATCAATCCTTACATTTACAATTATTAGAAGTATCATCATATTCTGCATATAATCAATATATTGAACATGCTGATAATTTAGAAATACATACATCTGAATAATTACTATCCTTGCCCCATACATATCAATATGAACAAGAGCATTTTCATCAATAACTACTTTCAGCTCAGTATCCGAATTGATTTCTGCATTCTTGATTATTAGTTATACAAGAAATATATCCTAGGGAATCTTTTCAGAAAATGTATCAATATGAACATTCACAACTTTTAGTTAAATTATTATAATCTGCTCAATATCAATATTTATTAGTACAATAATTTTTTGCATGAGTACATATAGATTGTCAAAAGGAATTTGTCATAAAAACATATCATAATGTACATGAACAATTTCAATATCAATCACTTATGGCCATTACTCAATATTCTGAACAAGAGTAATATGCTCAAGCTGAACTTATTCAAAATAATAATAAATAAACTATTATAAGTAATAATATATATTTTTTCATATTAACTTAATTAAAATTTAAATACATCTTGGAAAATAGGAAATAAAATTTTAACAAACAAAAAATGTGTAATTATAAGTTTGTCTCCAACAAATCACTCATTGTTCTATCCAAAAAAAGTGGATAGTATAAACATTCGCTCTTATTCTTTAATGAGAACATGAAATATGTGATTTATTTGGCAATCTAAACATATTCAATTTCTTTAAAAGATTTGTATTTTTAAAGAAAATTTAGTATTAGTTTATCTTTTTTTAATTTTTTACAAATTTATTATTTTTTAATCATCAATAATGTTATTTACCTTAAATTTTATTCTATTTTGAATTAAAATAAGTAAATCTTCCTTTTCATTACTATCAGGAAACATATTTAACGTAGCTAAAACAATTGATTGAGTAAATTCTAATTCACTTCTTAATGTTTTTATTCTTTCAATAGATAAATTTGAAGTTGCTTCTAATTTAATTCTAATTTCATCAATTTCTTTCCTTAGTAAAAATATTTCATTAGGTTTTTCTTTTGAACTTTCAGAAGAATTATTATTAAAATTTTCGTCCATATTTTTTTTTATTTTTATATTTCAAAAAGTTTATCATATAAAAAATAAAAATCAATTTTTATTTGATGTGCAAAATTGAGATACTTTTAAAATAAATCCAAATGGTGAGAAACTTGCTAAAGAATTAATTAAAAAGGCGTTATTGGAATAATAAGTAGATTCCTGCCTCCGCAGGAATGACAGAATGTGGTGTAGGAATGACAAAAATTCGTGAAAATGATAAAAGTAATATTTTCAATATTTCAAAAATCCAAAAAATAAAAAAATCTCTTTTGAAAAAGAGATTTTTTGTTGTATAAAAACAACCAATACACCAGAAGATGAGAAAGTAAAA
>AMFJ01004284.1_pt1 | contig 33926 bp, 30 predicted proteins | sample 427208 | NCBI WGS metagenome assembly AMFJ01 (sample SAMN02954298, study PRJNA114691) | groundwater metagenome | biome: aquatic; feature: subsurface aquifer; material: sediment; isolation source: subsurface aquifer sediment | place: USA: Rifle, CO | collected 2008-08 | reverse complement strand
GTCGGGGCGCAGGGATTCGAACCCTGTCTAAATGATCCCAAATCACTCGTGCTAGCCGTTGACACCACGCCCCGTTTCAATTACACTATTTTCAATAACTAAAATCAATATTACAACTGTTTTAAAAATAAATCAACCCCAAAACAAAATCCCGCTTTTGAAACGGGATTTTGTTTCTATCTTCTAAATCCGTGAGGACTTATGCAAGATAATTATTTAACAGCTTCTTTTAAAGCTTTTCCAGCTGTAAATTTTGGAACTCTCATTGCGGGAATTTGAATCTTCGCTTTTGTTTGAGGATTGATTCCTTCACGAGCTGCGCGATTTGAAATTTTGAATGTTCCAAATCCAGTCAAAGTTACTTTATTTTCTTGTCTGATTTCCTCAGTAACTTTTTCTTCGAAAGCTGCGATAACAGCCGCCACGTCTTTCTTGGAAAGATCAGTTTTTGACGCAATCGCATCTACCAATGCATCTTTGTTTACATTTGCCATAATTACACCTCCCATCTAGTTTTAAAAAATTTATTCTATTTTCCTATATTCTACTCTTTTTCACTAAATTAAAGCAAATTTCTTATCCACAGACCCAAAATTCCAAAAGCCTAATTTTAAAAAATATTTAGATTAATTAGAAATTAGGTTAATTAGGTCAATTTTATTAACGTGCAAACTCAACACTTCTTGTCTCTCTTAATACATTTACCTTTATCTCTCCGGGATATTTCAATTCTTGTTCAATTTTGTCCGCTATTTCGCGAGCCATTCTGATTGCGCCAAGGTCATCCACTTCTTCCGGTTTAACAAACACGCGAATTTCCCTTCCGGCTTGAATAGCATAGGTTTTTTCCACTCCAGCGAAAGAATTAGCCACTGACTCCAATTCACCCAAACGTTTCAAATAGTTCTCCAGTGTGTCTTTTCTGGCCCCAGGACGACTGGCAGAGATTGCGTCAGCCGCTGCCACAATGAAAGATTCTTGCGATTCAAAAGGATAATCTTCGTGATGAGATTTAACCGCATCAATAACTTCCTTGGGCATATCAAATTTTTGCAATATTTTGATTCCTATTTCAACATGAGTTCCTTGCACATCGTGTCCGACAGCTTTTCCTATGTCATGAAAGAGTCCGGCTTTTTTCGCTATCGCCACATCGGCTCCCAATTCAGCCGCCAAAGCTCCGGAAAGATGCGCCACTTCCAAAGAATGCAACAACGCATTTTGTCCAAAGCTAGTTCGATATCTAAGTCTTCCCAAAATACTAACTAATTTCGGATCTATGCCAGCCACTCCCACATCATAGGAAGCTGCTTCACCCGCTTCTTTTATTTTATTTTCAATTTCCCTCTTGGCAAATTCCACCGCTTCTTCAATTTTAGTCGGATGAATTCTTCCATCGCCAATTAATTTTTCTAATGCGATTCGAGTAATTTCTCGACGTACCGGATCAAAACCGGAAATAACCACCGCCTCCGGAGTATCATCCACGATAATTTCCACTCCGGTCATTTTTTCAAGAGTTTTGATATTTCTTCCTTCACGACCAATAATTCTTCCTTTCACTTCGTCCGATGGAATAGAAACAGTCGTTGTCACGACCTCGCTAGCGTGCGAACCGGCATATTTTTGAATAACGCTAGTCATTATATCCTTGGCTTTCTTTTCCAAATCTCGCATTCCATCTCTTTCAATTTTGGAAATTTTTTGAGCAATCAAATCTCGATTTTCATCCTCCGTTAATTGAAGCAAAATATTTTTCGCTTGCTCCTTGGAAAGTCCGGCTATTTTTTCCAATCTTTCCATTTCCTTTTTCCTGATTTCTTCCGTTTCCTGTTTTATTTTTCTAATTTCAGCCGCTCTTTGTTCCAAAATGTTTCTGCCTTTTTCCAATTCTTCCAACTTAATGTCCAATGTTTCTTCTCTTTTTTCAAGACGTTGTTCCAATCTCAAAATTTGATCTTCTCGAACTTTTTCTTTCTTTTTAGCTTCTTCGAGAATTTCAACTGCTTTGTTCTTCGCGTCAAGAACAGTTTCCTGCGACTTTTTTTCCGCCTCTTCCAATATTTTTTCCGCTTTTCCTTCCGCAGTGCTTAATTGTTTTTTTGCAATAGATTGCCTGACTAAATAGCCCAAGAAACCTCCGCCAGCCAAAGCTGCCAGTATCCCAAAAAGGAATAGTATACCATTCATATTTTTACTTTTTCACTTGATAAGCTACGCGCGTAAAACCAGAGCATTTTTTGCCCTAAAGAATAATAGTTTGTTCAAAACAAAAGATTTTTTGTATATTTCCATAGCTTTTGCGCTAATTCCGACGAACAGTACCTTATCGAGTCAAATATTCAACATATTACTTGCACACTAACCATCTTATACCCGTCTTTATCTTTTGTCAAAGCAAAAAAAATGCTATAATTACAAATGTAAACAGTTTAAAAATTACCTATGTATAAACCTCTTGCTCTTGTCATTCTGGATGGATGGGGAATAAGCACTAATCCTCACGGAAATGTTTTGAAAGAAACCACATTGCCCACTATCGAAAAACTCAACCGATTCTATCCGATGACCACCCTGCAGGCTTCCGGCATATCCGTCGGACTTTTTTGGGGAGAACCGGGCAACAGCGAAGTGGGACATATGTCTTTGGGAGCCGGAAGAATAATCTATCAAAATTTACCAAAAATAACTCTTTCTGTTCAAGACAAAAGTTTCTTTTCCAATCCGGTTTTTTCCGAAGTTATGGAAAACTCCAAAAAAAATAACTCATCGCTGCATCTAATGGGACTGGTTGGCGAAGGAAGCGTTCATTCCTATGCGGATCACTTGCAAGCTATTTTAATAATGGCAAAAGAAAAAGGAGTGTCCAATGTTTATATCCACGCATTCACCGATGGAAGAGACTCGGCGCCGACTTCCGCCGTTCAGTCAATCGGAAAATTGCAAAAAAGATTGCAAGAAATAGGCGTTGGGCAAATCGCCACTCTTTGCGGAAGAAACTGGGCAATGGACAGAAATAACAATTGGGACCGCATTGAAAAAGCTTATCGAGCGATGGTTGAAGGAATCGGAGAAAAAAATGATGATCCCCTGAATTATCTGCAAGAATCCTACAAAAAAGGAATCACCGATGAATATTTGGAACCTTGCGTCATCACAAAAAATGGACAGCCAACATCCATCATCAAAAATGGAGACTCGATTATTTTCTTTAACTTCCGCGAAGACAGAGCCAGACAAATAACCAAAGCTTTTGTTATTCCCGGATTTGATAAATTTAAAAAAGAACCGTTGGAAGTGGAATTTGCGACACTGACAGAGTATGAAAAAAATCTTCCGGTTAAAGTTGCTTTCCCGCCCGATGTTCCAACCGGCGGTTTGGGAAAAATATTAAGCGAAAATAAAATAAAACAACTGCGTATCGCAGAAACAGAAAAATACGCCCATGTTACCTATTTTTTCAACGAAGGAATGGAAGAACCTTGGCCAGGCGAAGACAGAATTCTTATTCCCTCTCCGTCAGTGGCTAAGTTTGACGAAAAACCGGAAATGAGCGCCAGAAAAATAACTGAAAAAGTTACTGATCTTTTGCAAGAGAAAAAATATGATTTTATTTTAATCAACTACGCCAATGCGGATATGGTAGGACACACCGGAAATGAAAAAGCGGCTGTTGAAGCAGTTAAGGCTGTCGACCATAATCTTTCTATTCTTGTTCCGGCTATTCTCAAAGCCGGCGGATGTCTATTCATAACTGCCGACCACGGCAACGTTGAAGAAATGAAAAATTTCAACACCGGAGAAATAAACACGGAACATTCGTCTAACCCTGTTCCGCTTTGGTTTGTCACTCCCGATAATCACAAAGAAAAAAGCGATGCTGAAATTGCAAAACAACAAGGAGAAATAGGAGGACTGCTTAGCGATATTGCCCCGACTATCTTGGAACTTTACGGGATAAAAATTCCCCCGACAATGGACGGAGAGAGTTTGCTCCCGATGCTAAAATAAATTTCATCCAATACACAAAAATCACCCCGATTTATTTTGGGGTGATTTTTTGATTTATTTTTCCAAAAAATATTATTTTGCAATCACTCTGTCCACTATTCCATATTTCATCGCCTCTTCCGAAGACATAAAATAATCTCTGTCGGTATCTTTTTCAATCTTGGCGATTTTTTGTCCGGTATGCTTGGCTAGAATTTTATTCAATTGATCTTTGGTTTTCAAAATATGTCTAGCGTGAATATCCACGTCCGACGCTTGTCCCTGCGCTCCGCCAAGAACTTGATGAATCATCACTTCTCCATTAGGAAGAATCATTCTCTTGCCTTTCGCTCCAGCCGCCAAAAGAAGCGCCGCTCCTGAAGCTGCTAAACCAACACAAATTGTTTGCACATCGGGACGCACATATTGCATTGTGTCATAAATAGCCAAAGCGCTGGAAACTACTCCGCCCGGAGAATTTATATACAACTTAATATCTTCTTTGGAATTTTGTTGTTCCAAAAAAAGCAGTTGAGCAATAATTGCATTGGCGACGCCATCATCAATAGCAGTTCCCAAAAATATAATCCTGTCTTTGAGAAGCCTTGAATAAATATCATAAGCCCGCTCGCCATAGCTGGTTTTTTCAATCACCGTAGGAATAAGATATTGATTATTCATAGAATTTAATTGCCTAAATTTACTTTCTTATATTTTTTCCAACATTTCAAACACTGCTTCATTCTGCAAAGTTCCCTTCACATAGTTATACAATCTAACCATATCAATATTTTTTTCCGCATCTTTGACATTTTTGTATTGAGCCAGCGTCTTGTTTATTTCCGCTTCAATTTTTTCGCTTGCCACTTCTATGCTTTCTTCTTTAGCCACTGCTTCCAACGCCATTGCGGCAATAATTCTTTTCTCCGCTTGCGGTCTCCATTCTTTTTCGATTTCATCTTTGGTTTTTTTGATCTGTTCCAAATATTTTTCAAAATTCATTCCCATTCCAGCTAGTTGCATTTCAAATTCACCAATCATCCTGTGCAATTCTTCGTGCACAAGAACTTCCGGCAATTCAACTTTGGCAGCTTCAACAAGTTTTTCAATATATCCGGCTTTTCTTTTTTCTGTCAGTTCGCGTTTCTTTTCTTCAGTGATTCCATCTCGAACACTTTTTCTGAGAGCTTCCAAATTCTCAAATTTTCCCAACGATTTAGCAAAATCATCGTCCACTTCGGGGGTTTGTCTTTCTTGAACTAATTTTAATTTTACCCAAAAAATTGCCGGGTTTGCCGCTAAACTTTTCTCATGATAATTTTCAGGGAAAGTTAGTTCGAATTCTTTTTCATCGCCCTCTTTCATTCCAATCACATTTTCCTCAAATCCAGGAATAAAAACTCCCTTACCAAGAATAAGCGGGTGATCTTTTCCAATTCCTCCGTCAATCGGAACAGAATCTTTTTTTACTTCAAAATCAATTATCACGCTGTCTCCATCTCTGGCTTCTCTGTTGACAGTCACTAATTTAACTCGATTTTGGGACAATTGTTTCAACTCTCTATCCACATCATCTTCTTTCACTTCAACTTTTTTATCCTGATATTCCTTGTTGATTTTTTTGATATCTTTTTTCCATTCGCTCATTTCAACTTCAGGCACAACAGCGGTAATAACTTTGTATTCAAAATCATTTCCTTCCGCAATTTTTAAAATTTCCGCTTTGGGTTGTCCAATCGCTTCTATTTTTTCTTTAGTTAAAATTTCTCCATATGTTCCACGAATAGCCAATTGACCGGCTTGTTCCAAGATTGTCGCTCCGCCAACTTTCTTCTCCACGACATCGCGAGGAGCTTTTCCTGGACGAAATCCGGCAATTTTTATTTCCTTGGAAACTTCTTCCACGGCTTGATTGATATATTTTTTCCATTCACTCCAAGCAACACTAACTTTTATTTCAACTTCTGAATTAGGAAGTTTTTTAATTTCATTTGTCATAAGCAATAAAAAAACTAAAAAATTATTATTTCTTTCCGTATTTACTATTATACAACTTCATTCCTTTTTTAACCGCCGCCAAAGCCTTATCTCTGTTTTGAAATCCTTTTATTTCCACCACTTTCCCTTCAATAGTTTTGTACGTTTCAAAAAAATGTTTAATTTCTTTGAGCGTGTAGGAATTTATGTCTTTCAAATCTTTCACATTGTCCCATCTTGGATCGCTGGCAGGAACAGTAATCAACTTGTCATCTCCTTCTCCTCCATCAATCATTTTCATAAGTCCCACCGGTCTGGCTTCAACCAAAATTCCCGTAGCCAATGGATAGGTGGTAAGCACCACCACATCAAGCGCATCGTTGTCATCCCACAATGTGCGAGGAATAAAACCATAATCAAAAGGATAGTCTTGGGATGTTTTCATAGCTCGATCAAGCTTGATTAAACCGGTTTCCTTGTCGATTTCATATTTATTTTTTGAGCCTTTCGGAATTTCAATAACCACATTGACAATTTCCGGATTTTTTTCGCCCACTGATATTTCGTGCCAAAGATTCATATTTTTTTATACTTAAAAATTATTTTTCGCCTTCTTCATTGTCCTCAGCTTCATTTGTTTCTTCTTCGTCAACTTCCGGTCTTACTGATTGACCTTCAATATCAATTTTCCAACCGGTTAATTTGGCCGCCAAACGCACGTTCTGTCCTTGTTTTCCGATAGCCAAAGAAAGTTGATCTTCCGGCACCTTCACAACTGCCTGTCTTTCTTTTTCATTAGTTTCCACCGCCAAAACTTTTGCCGGACTGATAGCAGCCGCAATAAATTTTTCCGGTTTTTCATTCCATTCAATGATATCTATTTTTTCTCCGCCCAATTCATCGATAATAGCTTGGACTCTGGTGCCTTTTTGTCCCACGCAAGAACCAATCGGATCAATTCCTTCTTCTTTCGAAGCTACCGCGATCTTGCTTCGGGCGCCTGCTTCTCTGGCGATTGATTTAATTTCCACTGTTCCGGCGAAAATTTCCGGCACTTCCAATTCAAAAAGTTTTTTGACCATTTCCGGACTGGTTCGACTAAGTGTCATTCCCGGTCCGTGTGGATCAGATTCAACTTTTGCCAAATAAACCTTGACTCTTTGTCCGATTCGATATGATTCGCCTCTCACTTGTTCCGAAGGAAACAAAACTCCCACGGATTTTCCCAATTCAATATACACATTTCTTCCTTCGATTCTTTGCACTGTTCCGCTCACCACTTCTCCTTCTTTCTCCTTGTATTCAGTAAACATCGATTCTCTTTCTGCTTCGCGAATTCTTTGAATAATAACTTGCTTGGCAGTTTGAGCGGCTACTCGTCCGTAATCATCTTTTGATTCAAGTTCTATCTCAATCACATCTCCAATCTTGGCGTCTTTTTTGATTTTTTTAGCATCCGCGAGAGTGATATCTCTTTCAGAATTAAATCTTGGAAGTTTTTCTTCTTCCTCGTCAGTTTCTTTTTCTGCTTCGATTTCTTTTTCTTCGTCTTCATCTGAAATAAATTCTCTCACTGTTTCATCAACCACGTCCTTCAACAAATAAAACTTTGTATCTCCAACAACCGAATTAAATTCGGCTTTTATTTTCTGACCTTTCTTGCCATAGTCTTTTTTATAAGCAGCTGCCAACGCGGCTTCCACAATTTCAATCACTTTTTCTCTGGCAATTCCTTTTTCATCGGCAATTTGCATTATCGCGCTTCCAAACTCTCCCAATCTTCCGCTTGGAGTTTGTGTTTCTTCTGCTTGCTTCTTTTTTCTCGCCATATTTTTATAATTTAATAAATTAGTGTGAATTCTATAAAAAAAGTTCGCCTAACAAGCGAACCTTCCTAAAACCCCATTACCCTTCCATTATAGCACCTAAACACCCCGCTGTCAATCATAATTTTCAAAATATTGAACTGCCTGAAAGAGCGGCGGAAACAGCTTTTAGAATCAAGAATCCGGAAAGACCGACGATTATTCCAATAAGAGCCCAGGTAGCATTTTTTTTGGCAGTTTCTGCCAAACCGGAATTTCCGGCCGCGGCGAGATATTGAATTCCCGACAAAACAAAAGCGCCGACTGCCAAAATAGCGAACAAAGCAAACATCCACGAAAGAAAATTTGCCAATATATCCAGAATGCCTTGTTCAGAAAGCCCCGTTCTTTCTTGGGTGGGTATGCACACTCCGGCAATTTTTTCAAAACCAAGATCGCATTCACTGGCTATTCTTTCCTGCAAAAAATTCGGATCGCCACCAGTAAGAGGCTGCATATATTGTTCTTTGACAGTTGGATTGTTAGGCAATGATTCTTCGCTAGTATAAAACTTATACGATTCCATAAGGGATTCTCCTTCAGCTTTCACCTCGGAAACAGAAAAAAATGCCAAAGAAAATATAGCAACCAAAAAGAATAAAAATGTATATTGTTTTTTGTTTTTCATTTTGATATCAAAAATATATCTAGAAAGTATTTCTTCCTCCCAACCAAGAAGCAATCGCTTGCAAGGCAATGAATCCGGAAAGACCGACGATTATTCCAATAATGGAATTCATCATTGTGCTTTTCGCTTTGTCAATTTGTCCGCTGTCTCCTGCCGCCGTCAAATACATAATTCCAGAAATCACAAATCCGATAATTCCCGCCATTCCAAAAATTGCCAGAAGCCAAGTGAGCAAGTTGGAAATTATTCCCAAAATACTTCCTTCAGGAAGACCGTAAGTATTATTCAAAGAAAAAATACCACCGCTTCTTCCGCCTGTTCCTGCTCCAAACCCCGCTCCAGAGCCTTCGCTTCCAACCCCGAGAGACATCTTTCCATCCTTATCAATTCCAATTCCCCAATCCAACCCCGCCAAAGCCAAAGAAGGAAGAGTTATTATACTTACCGTGATTAACCAGAAAAAACTTTTTATTTTTTTACTCATTTTATTGTATTTTAGATGTTTTATATTTTTTTATTTTAATTCCAAAATTACATTTTTATTATACCACATTTAAAAAAAAGATAAACAAAAAAAATCAACTATCAAAAAACGTCCTACTAGGACGTTTTTTGATATAGCTATAATCAATGCAAAATTAGAAATTGTTGCTTCCTCCCAAGAGCCCTTGAACAGCTTTAATTATAATCACACCAATCAAAGCAACCAAGACTCCAACAAATGAATACAACATAGCTGTTTTAGCTCTGCCAATTTGATCTCCATCTCCGGCAGCTGTCAAATATAGAATTCCGGAAATCACAAATCCGATAACTCCCAATATACCCACCATCATCAAAAGCCAATTCATTATGTTTGTTACAATTTCTGTTATGCTGGCTGACGGCAAATTTGTTCCCGACGGAGCGGAAAATTGAGCCAACACCAAAGACGGAATAGTGGCTGCTGAAACGGCAATGCTATAACCAATTTTTTTAATATTTTTCATAGTACACCTCCTGCTAGTTTTTAATTTTTATTTTTTATTTTCTCTTCTTTTATTCAAACAAAAAAATTCCCAATAAATCTGACTAAAATTAACGCTGACAATGTTACAATCACTCCTACGACAGAATAAACGGCGGATTTTTTCGCCAATCCAATCTTTCTTGGATCGCCTGCCGAGAAAAAATAAAGCGCTCCGCTTATCAACAACATAATTATAGCAAGAACTGAAAAAACAGACAACAAAAATTGCAACACATTCATTCCAATTTGCGAAAACGTTGGAGCGTCGGAAATTATTCCGGCATAGACCGTGTTTATCAAATATCTCATAATTTCTATTTTCTTAAATCAACGATATTTCCGGATGATATTGAATCATCAGACTTTCCTGTTTGAAATTTATATTGTTTCCCAAAATCAAGAGAATCAGATTTGCTTGAAAATCCCATTGGAGAAATCTTATACACCGGTTTGGAAATATGCGGACGATTTTGCGAAATATTTTTGTCTTCTTCTTTCTTGATAACATCCGGGGATTTTTTGATTTCATTTTTTTCCGTAGCAATAGATTCTTTTTCCGCCGGAAGCTGCTGTGGAGAAGAAAATCTCACCCTGCCTATTTCTTGCGGGGATTTTTCCTCAACCGTAGTCGGGGCTTTGATTGCAACCGGTCCGCTTTCTTCCAACATTCTTTTCTTCACCGACTGCGCCGGATTCCAACCAATGCTAGAAACGATCGGTTTTTCAATATTGCTCTTAGGAATTTCATATTTTTCTTGAGAATAAAAAAGCGTCTTTTTGGGTTCTTCAAAAATTTTATTTTTATTTGGAGAATTATCGCCTCTTTCAATAACCGGATTGTTCTTGGCGCTGATATTATCCATTTCTCTTTCTTGCGCGACGGAAAAAATAATTTTTTGTCCCGCAGAATCAATTTCCAATTCCATATCATCATCCAAAGACTTCAAAACTTCAGCCAATTTTCTTCTGTCTGTTGAGGACAGACTTTTCGCGTTCTCGCTATGAAAAATAAAATTTCCTCTTTCCATTGTTGTATGCTTTCCAACTCCAATCGCCGAATGATAGTCCGCAATCCAATTTTTCACAGAAGGCTTCGCCATTTCCGAAAAATATTTCAACTTCAACGGAGCAGAAGTAATCAGCTGCTCACCCAAATTAGGAAAATTCTTCAACGCCAAATTCAATGACATTTTCACTATATTTTCTGTTTTTTTTCCTTGAAAATCCACACTTTCAAAAACATACTCTGAAATATTATTATGAGATTTTTCTGTATACGTTTTTTGCTCATCGGAAGAACTGCCGTATCTGCCAAAATTTTCCGCGGCTTCAAGCATCTCATCCAAAATTGGACCTGTGGCAGGAAGCGTTGTTACTAATAAATAATCATATGTATACAAAAGTTCTTTTAATTTTTCCCTATCAATAGGAGAGAGCATCTTGGCTTGAGGATGTTCGATTGAAAAACTAGCCGCAGCTGAAAGATTGCGAGTTTTTATATTATATATTTTTTCAAATTCGCTAATCCACTGCCTGACAGAAAAATTTCCAAGTTTTTGCTGATTTTGCAAAAGCGCCTCTTTTAGTTTTTTCCTCAGCTGATCGCGTGGAATTTCTGGAATCAAAAAAAGTTTTGCCGTAATTCTGTTATCCATAGGAACTTCAAGGTCATACGAATACATATAATAATTTTTCATCACATCCTGAGCATCTTCATCAGAAAGATTTGGAAAATTAACAATGCGCAGCTTAAGCCGCGTACTTTGAAGTTTTTTCAAAATTTCTTGATCAAGAACATTGCTTTTATCTGACAAGATAATTTCAATTTCCTTGAGAAGTTTGCGCGCCAAAACATCATCAATGTGATTAATGGCAAACTGCGCGTTATTGAGAATATTTTGTATGTTTAACATTTATTAATCTTATTTTCTTTTTCTTTTTTTATTTTCATTTTCTTTTTCATTTTCATTTTCATCCACTAATGTACGAATTTTTTTAGCAAAAGATTCTATTATAGCAGCTTGATTCTTGTTTGTCTCCTTCACTTCTTCGGCATACTTCATAACTTCATCATATTTTTTGTTTAGGTTAAGTAGAAAATCAGGTCTAGCGCGATTTAAAACTCCAATTTCTGCTTTAGTCATATTCAAAAGCTGAGCTTTCCCAACCTCGTGAAGATCTCCGAGTTTTTCGACAGTAATATTGCCATCCTTATCTTTAACTTTTTGATTTTCAATAAGAAATGAATTCCAGTGCCATAAATCTGCTTTGGTTTGCACCTTAATATTGACTGCCTTGCTCATAACCGCTTTTATTTGATCTTCATTCTTCCCATCTTTATTCTTCTCAGTTTTTTTAAACTTTCCAGTTTTGAGATTGAGATGAGCCATTCCATAATTAGCAAGATTTCCCTTAGAAACAGCAATTTCGCTATAGTCTGACAATTGTTTTGCGGCATCATTCTCACTCATGCCAGATTCGGTAAGTTGTTCATAAATCAAGTCTCTCATCGCAAAAGGTTCCACTTCCCTACTATCATCCTGGAGTTTCATAAATTCATTCTGGTCATTATTATTAAACATAATGCGCAAAACTGCAGCCATTTTCTGGTTATCTTTTCTACTCATAGCATTTTTATACTCGCTCATTAAATAATCTGATTCTTGATTCACATCAGCAAGTTCTTTTTGTTTAGTCACAATACTTGATTGCAAAGCGGCGCTCCTATAATTTGTTTTTTCTTTTCCAAGACTAAGAATCTTATTAAACCTATCATGCCAACCTCCCTGCGCGGGCGGAAAAGATTTTCGATCAGCTTCATTGGAACGGGCTTTCCAAGCATCCTTAAAAGCTTTAGGACTAAATATTCCTCCCATTCTTTTGGCCAGCACATCGCGCTCAAATTTATGCGCGCCAAACTTGGTCAACTTCCAAGGACGACTTCCTATCCATTTGGAAATATTCTTTCCTCGGCTGACGATAGCATCGGCGCCGACTATGCCCATATTTTTTGCCACACCCATTCCAATCCACAAAATCACTACCGGAACAAAAATAAAAGTGGCAGAAGCCAAATAATTTACCATTTCCGCTCCGGTACCAACCGGCGCCGCCGCAGTTCGAAGAGTCGAATCCATCAAATTTTGCATTCCGCTCATAATCTTAAGCGCGATCATCATAATGAAAACCATTATCGGACCGAAAAACGCGTAGTTGAAAAGAGCGCTCCACCATTTGGAAGAAAATCCGCCCATTCCGGGAAAAACGGAAAAAATAAATCCGATCGGCGAAGCCATAATAAGAAACATCAAAACAAAAAGCCGAATCATCAAAAGCGCTCCCAAAACAGCCATCGTAACCGCCAAAATAAAAACAAAAACTATCGCAGCGATTTCATAGGGAATAGCAAAATCAGAAAAATTCTTGCCGCCCGGAAACAAAACTCCTTCTATAGATGAACTGCTGAGAAGATTGGTGGAAAAATTCATTCCATTGGTTCCATTCAGAAAAGAAAACATCATCACATTGGAAACATCAATAATAAATCGCGCGATGGGAAAGCTGAAATTAATCAACAAAACCGCCAAGAGAACTGATAACCATATTTTTTTGAAACTGTATTTGTCCACTTGAAAAATAGTGGCGAAAGCGGAAAAAAGAAGAACCAAAATAAAAAACATATTGAAAAGATCGCGAAATGTTCCCCAGATAGAACGGACAACTCCATTATTCAGCAGACCATCGCTTCCCAACAACCCCGGATTCAAAGTCCAATTTATCAAAACAATCCCTATATCCAAAATCCAACCGACAAAAACAAAAATGTAACTCAAGATTCCTGAAATTATTACTTCCCAAAAACCTTTAGAAGGTGAACTTGTCCCTGTTGCTATCCCCTCTTCTTTCGCTTGTCGCTGTAATTCTTCCGCGCTGTTTGCTCCGCCATTCTCATAGGAATCAGAAACTGCTTGCTTATCTTTTTTTCCTAAATTTTCTCCGATTGCTTCTTCAGTATCTAACGCAAGAAAAATACCCTCCTCTCTTGAAAATTCTTGAGAAGTTTGCGCCAATGAAATTGAAAAATTTTGCAACACAAAAACTAAGAAAAAAACAAACACAAACGTAAATATGGTATTTTTTTTATTTTTTTTGAAAATATTTTTCATTGGATAAAGTTTTTCCAGAAAAAAGTGAAGCTGTTCAATGTTTAACAAAATTATATCACAAAAATTCAAAACAATAAAACCAAAAAAGTTTCAAGAACTGTTTCTTGAAATAATTATACCATAAAAAGACATAGAAAAAAGGCAATGGAAATTCCACTGCCTTTTTAATAAATCTTAATGCTTTTTATCTCAACCTTATATTATACTCCTAAAATACACTTTTGTCAAGTTTTTCGGAGCGATTTAAGATTGCTTTTTTGCTTGTTCTTCAATGAATTCCTTTCGCCACTTTTCTTGAAATTCATCTTTCAGCGCTTGCTTATATCTGGAGATGACCAGATATTCATCCGGAAGAGCGTTTAGAATAACAATATTCTTTTTCACTTTCACTTTGTTGTCAGTATGAAACTCGGCCACAAAAAAAGCGTTGACTTTTTCTCGCAAGCGTTCATTGCCCTCAGAATATTCCGCATAAACCGGGATTTGTCCGAGATAGCATTGAACTAATCCGGATTGATCTAGGGATTGTCCGGAAAAACTATACAAAACATCAATTTTTCCCCAACCAACCACCCTCACTTTCCACTCACCAAACCTCTGTCTCATAATTCTCGGCAAATCGTTGACAATTTCTTCTCTCTGCCAATCCTGAAGTTCAGAAAGATCGGAAGATTGTTGATCAAAAAAACATCCCGATAAAAACAAGCAGGCTGACAAAATCAATGCCACATTAAATCTTCTCATCGTCTTTCCTCCCAATATACCAACGTTGTATTCTTTTTTTAACGAACTTACCCCAACAAAACATTCTGCTGCCAAAAAGTTATTTTGTCAAATATTTTAATATATGAAGCCCTTAATCACTCGACTCTTGGATGAAAGGGTTCTTCGGCTGGTTTTTGCCCAACCGACATAATTCATTTCTGAAATAGTAATCATATCGCCGCTAACTTTTTCCACAAAAGCCACGTGACCATAGTAGCGATCTTCGGTTGTTACAACAATCGATCCAACTCTTGGAGTTTTTCCGGTTTTATATCCCAAAGATTTTGCGCGATATAACCAGGTTCCGGCATTTCCACTCCAAGGAACAAAACGTTTTTGCGCCACATACCAAGTGCAATATCCATAAGGAAATCTGTGTCCGGTTCCCGGTTTTCCAGTCAGGTCTCTCCATCCGGAAACCACCGGCGCTCCTCCCGACGAATTGGCATATTGTCTTTTTTCAATCAATCCGGAAGAAGTGTCAGTTTCCGGTTTGTCCCAATAGGATGATTCTCCTTGTCCATCAGGAATAACAATTTCTTGTCCAACTTCAATATCACCATTAGCAGGAAGATCATTAAAGGCAATAATTTTTTCTTTGTCGGCTTTATATTTGTTGGCAATAGAATCTATGTTATCACCATTTTTTACAGTATGATTAAGTCCCGCCACTGGAAGAATAAACAAAACATCTCCCGGCTTTATTGAATCAATGTTTTCTATATCATTAGCCCAGAGAATAGTGTTTACGGTAATATTGTTTTTAGTGGCAATTCCACTAACTGTGTCTCCTTCTTTAACTGTATACATTTTTACGCCGCCATCTTCTTCCGGTTCCCTAAGAATATTGCTTCCCGCCGCGGAAGTGAGAATTGTTTGGTTCTGCACAAGAAGTTCCTCAACATCATCTTCTTTCATTTGAGGATCAACTGCCGTGTTAGCTTTAGACAAAGGAACCAAAGCTAAGTCATCTTTTCTGATTTCTTGAGATTCCATCCTGTTTAAATTTTCCTTAGCCATCGCGCTTGAGTCATCCCAATATCCGAAAAGAAAATTGTCCGAACCGTTTCCTGATGACGCATTAGTCGCCGCCACCAAAAGAGCGCTGGAAATAACAACCGCATGAGAAGAATAGTGTCTAAAAAGATGCAGGAGCCTGACGGTCCTGTGTCTTTTGATAAACCTCGCAATAGAATTTTGATACAAATGTATTCTTGTGTTAATCCTCTTGAGAGCTTCCTTATTGCAAATTGTGACAATACAGTGAAAAACTTTTTGCTTACTAATAGCAATAACCCTTTCAAATAACTATAATTGTAGAATTGGCGATTCTGACCGAAAAAAATAACCGCCGCTTCATTGGTTATAGTCCTAATTTTTAACTTCTTTCTATTATATTGACGCTAATTTTTGCTGTCAATCAAAACGACAGTCTATTTTACGATAATTTGGCTATGCTTAGCCTAGCGAAGCTGTGGATAACTTTTGCTAAAATTGACCCATTACCCGCTTGTTGGAAATGATATATAATGAAAAAGCTGACGCAGGTTGTGCGACGCATTTTTTAAAAAGTATTTATTTTTCAAACAAAAAATTAACGCAAACAAATGAATCTACGCGCACTTTTAACGGATTTTTTGGAGCATTTGGAAATTGAACAAAATCGCTCGCAAAAAACCATTGAAAATTACAATCATTATTTGAATCGTTTTCTCAAATGGACCAGCGTCAAAGAGCCGTCCGACATAACTTTGGATTTAGTCAGGAATTATCGACTCAAATTAAATCGTTTCACCGATGAAAAAGGACAGGCGCTTAAAAAAATCACTCAAAACTATCACGTTATCGCCCTGAGAAACTTTCTTAAATATTTAGCCAAACGAGATGTCGCCACTCTTTCCGCGGAAAAAATAGAAGTAGGGAAAAATCCCACCCAAGAAATAGAATTTCTGGAACCGGAAGAATTGGAAAGACTTCTCGATGGCGCCTCCGAAACAGATATAAAATCATTGCGCGACCGAGCTATTCTGGAACTGCTTTTTTCCACAGGACTGCGTGTTTCCGAATTGACCAACACTTCTCGAGAACAAATAAATTTAGACCGCCAAGAATTCAGTGTCAAAGGAAAAGGCGGAAAAATAAGAATTGTTTTTATTTCCGATTCCGCCAAGAATGCTCTGAAAAAATATTTAGACAAAAGAATAGACATTGATCCCGCCCTATTTGTGCGTTTTTCCAAAAATGGCTCCCCTTCCAATGAAAAAAACAAACGTCTCACCCCCAGAAGCATTCAAAGAATTGTCAAGCAATACGCGCTGAAAGCTGGAATTGTCAAAGATGTTCATCCGCACACACTGCGCCACAGCTTCGCCACCGACCTTCTGGCTAACGGAGCTGACATCCGTTCCGTCCAAGCAATGTTGGGGCACTCCTCCATCACCACGACGCAAATCTACACTCACGTTACCAATCAACAACTCAAGGACATTCATAAAAAATTTCACGGAAAAAAGAAATAATCTAAAAATTTAAAATTAAAAACAAATGTCCGATATTTTACAAGGTCTCAATGATCAACAAAGAGATGCTGCTTCCACTGTTAGAGGGGCTGTTTTGATTATTGCCGGCGCCGGATCGGGAAAAACCAAAACACTCACTCATCGCGTCGCCTATCTCATCAAAGAAGCCGGTATACGTCCGCAAAATATTCTAGCTGTCACATTTACCAACAAAGCCGCGCAAGAAATGAAAGAACGAATAATTTCCATTTTGGGAAGCAACAATAAATACGACTTGCCAATCATCGGGACATTTCATTCCGTCTGCGTGAAAATTCTGCGCAATGAAATAGAAAAAATGGGATACAAAAGTTCTTTTCATATTATTGACGATCAAGACCAGCAGTCGATGATAAAAAAAATAATGAAGGAATTGGAAATCAACACTGATCAATTCAAGCCTCGCGCTTTTCTCGCCGCCATTAGCAACGCCAAAAACGAAATGATTGACGCGCAAATTTTTTCCGAACAAGCCAGTGGATACTATGAAGAAACGGTGGCGAAAGTTTTTTCCAAATATCAAAGCCAACTCAAAGAAAACAACGGTCTTGATTTTGACGATATCATTAATTTTACGGTAAAAATTCTTTCTCAGTTCCCGCAGGTTCTGGAAAAATATCAAAATTGGTTCAAATATATTATGGTAGACGAATATCAAGACACCAACAAAGCCCAATATATGTTAATTAGAATGCTTTCGCAAAAATATGGCAACCTCTGCGTTGTCGGCGATGACTGGCAATCGATTTACAAATTTCGAGGAGCGGATATTAAAAATATTTTGAGTTTTGAAAAAGATTATCCCGGCGCTAAAATTATTCACCTGGAACAAAATTATCGTTCCACCCAAATCATTCTTGATGCCGCCTATGGAGTGATTTCCAAAAATATCAATCGCAAAGATAAAAAACTTTGGACAGAAAAAAAAGAAGGCCACCAAATAGTTTCCTATGAGGCCGATGACGAACAAGATGAAGCTGGATTCATCGCTAATGAAATCACTAAATTAATTTCTCAAAAAAATGTTCCTCTGACTTACAAAGATTTTGTGATTCTCTATCGCACCAATGCCCAGTCGCGTATGCTGGAAGAAATGTTCCTCCGTCGCTCTTTGCCATACAGAATCATCGGCGGATTGAAATTTTATCAGAGAAAAGAAGTTAAAGATTTGATTGGATATGTGAAATTAGCCTACAATCTGACTGACATTGTTTCATTGGAAAGAATTATTAATGAGCCGAGAAGAGGAATTGGCAGCGCTACATTGAATCACTGGCTGTCTTTTTCTCGAGAAGCAGGAATCGATCCAATCAATGCCAGTCTGAAAATGACTACGGAAAATTCTTCTCTGAATTCCGGAAAAATAGACGCTGTAAGAAAATTCTCAGAATTTATTCTCAGAATGTATGAAATAAAAAGCCGCATTTCAGTGGCGGATTTTGTGGAAAAAATATTCAAAGAAAGCGGCTATGAACAAATGCTATTAGCGGAAGGAACAGAGGGAGAAGTGCGTTGGGAAAATGTCAAAGAACTTATTTCCGTGGCGCAAAAATTCAACAGCAAAGAATTTTCTGATGTTGAAGATAAATTGGGAACTTTTTTGGAAGAAGTCGCTTTAGCCAGCGATACTGATTCCATCAATCAAGCCAACGATAGCGTTCATATGATGACTCTGCACAGCGCTAAGGGCTTGGAATTTCCTTATGTTTTTATTGTCGGACTGGAAGAAGGAATTTTGCCCCACTCAAGGAGCCTGCTTTCCTACGAAGAAATGGAGGAAGAAAGAAGATTGATGTATGTCGGAATAACGCGCGCCAAAGAAAAAATATATTTGCTTTTCACCAGACAAAGAACAATTTTTGGTTCAACACAAGTTAATCCGCCTTCCCGATTTCTCGAAGACATCCCAGCTCACCTCATAACACAAGAGATTAATCGTGAAACACAAAATATGGAAAGCAACTTATGGAGCGCAAAACGTGAAGTATGGAATACGGGATACGAAAAGAAAAATAAAAACCATCAATTCACCAAGCAAATAAGCAAGCCAAAAAACAAAAACATTGAATTTAAAGACGGGGATAGAGTCAAGCATGATGAATTCGGCGAAGGCGTTGTGATTTCTGTCGTTGAAGACCTGATGGTCATCGCCTTCAAAAAAGTAGGTATCAAAAGAATTTCCGTCCAATACGCAAATTTGAAAAAGATATAACTTTAAATTCAGTTTAAATCTATATTCCCCGCTCTTTCCAAAATCCTCATTTACTCACGATCGTACTTTCGTGAGGTTTTTATTTCAAGCATTCGATCCACGTAATGAAATTTTATGTGACCTTTTTTATTTCCCTCTCACTCATTTTTATGCGATTACATAAAAATGAGTATAAACGAAATCGCTTTTATATACGACTGTTTCCAAAAACAACATTTTATTTTTCAACTATATTTTTATCTCTTTTTTATTGATAAGCAAACTTTTTCCATCAACATTCCACTCTAAATCATAATCATCCAAACCATCATCAATATCCTGCTTGTGTATTTGCTTGAAATTATTTTGCGCGTCAAAAATCAAAAGCTCCATTTTTTCCGCATTTTCTTTTTTGATTACCAATGCTAGTTTGGCAGAATCCGGAGACCACGTAGCTTTTGTTTTCCAGGATAAACTGTCACTATAAAAAATTTTATGCTCTCTCACAAATGAAAATAATTCTTCCCCTTTTTTATTTCCGACAACCACGCCATAATTGCCGGAATAATGATAAGCAAAAACAATTTTTTTATCCGGCGACCACTCATACCCGACTCCATATTGCAAAACACTTTTTTCTCCAGAATCGAGATTGGTCCAATAAATAACCTGACATTCTGTGCCACAACCTGAATTGGAAATAACCTCATTTTCAGAAAACCATTCCCAACCTCCCATTCTAAAGCTTCCATGAAATATTTCCTGAAAATTTTTATCTTGAACATTTCCAATATGAAGAATCCTTGTTTGATCGTATGGAATATTTTTATCATTAATATCCCTATTTTCCATGAACCCAACTTTTTTTTCAGAAGGAGAAAAAAACAGTTGGCTTATGGGACTGCCATTAAAAACAATTTGTTTTCCGTCCTTGTTTTTATAATTTCCATCCTTATCCTCATATATTTCATCCAGAGAAGTTTCCTTTATTTCCACTTTTTCATTTAAATCAGTGCTTTCTTCAATTAATACCAGTTCATTGCTTTTTGAAAAATATTTTACTATCATCACAAAAAATATAATAAAAGCGAAACTCCCAATCAATACAATGAAAAATTTTTTCTTAAATAGAATACTTTTCATAACTTGTGAAAGAATATATTTTCGATTTTTATAACAAAATTATCCTTTGTCGCCCAAAAAGGAGCACCTATACTATCATCATAATAATGGTTCGCTCCCTTTGTCGGATCTGTAATTTCTCCATTAATAACTTGTCCGACTATTTTATATGCTTCTTTCCATTTACCATAATAACCTTGATTTTTTAAAGGACTTTTTAGGGCTTGCAGATTAGCATCGCGCGGAGGTCTCTCCCAAAAACAAGAATACTGACTGGGATCTAGGATTATATTGTGATAAGAATCCCATTTATCTCTGATTCCCAATCTATTTTTAATAGACCATGCCACTGCAATTTTAACTTCTCTTGAAGTCCCCCTTGCTTCTCCCCAAATCGCCCGCGCCAAAATCATCTGCTCTGTATCATCGGAAAAATCTCCCGTCCACTCCGGATTTTCAACAGTCGGAATTCTTTTTGGTTTAACTTCCTCTACTTTATTATCTTCATTTTCATTTTCCGTTTCTCCCAAATCCAATTCAAAACTATTAATCATCGGCTGTTCATCCGCCCACAATTCAATATAATGTATTCCTTTTCCAAGATTGGCATAAATTCTTTTAGTTTCGGGATTGCCCTGCATTTTTCTTCCCTGCCACAACCAATTTTTTCCCCACCAGCTTGAATTGGAATTTTTTTGGATTTTATTATCTATAATTAATTTAACATCATCACTATCCCAGAATCTTTTTTGGCAAGCAACTTGAGCGTCAATAAAATTTAACGATAAATCAACAAGAACGATCGTTATCCAAGCCTGGCGGTTTCTTTTTTCACTTTGAATGTTTTCCAGAATTTTTATTGTCAATTTTTCTTCCAGTAACTTAATAATTGGCTCTTGAATAATATCAGCCTCGTTTTTAGCGATAAATTTAAGACTATGCCTTCCTTGGGATAACTTGATAATAAAAATAACTTTCTTAGAAAGTCCTTTTAGCCAACTGCCATTCCAAGCCGGAGGAATATTAAATGTTTGAATGTTTTTCCCAACCGTAATTTCCCGAAATTGAATTTGATTGATTTCAACTTTCAAATCATTCTCCTTTTGACAAGCAGCTTCGATTTCAATTACATATAGTCCGTCTTTTTCAATTTTGAAATTATATTCAAATTGATTTTTTATTTTTTTATACATATGTTTACATTTTAAATATTTTGGTATTTTATTATATCATATTCACATAAAGTTGCATCTTCACACGACCATTTTAAGATGTAACTTTTAAAACTTTTTTTATTTTTCCCTTCAACGTCCTCACTCACTTTTATGCAATTGCATAAAAGTGAGTGCAAACAAAATCGCATTTAGATACGACAGATTCTATATGGAAAATTAAATATTTTTCAATTTGATAATTAACTTCTTTAAATCAATATTTTTTGTTAAATCAACGCATCAGATTAATGCTGTCGAGGCGACATTATTAAAAAGTTTTTTCTAATTTTTTCCAATCATCTACTGAAAGTTCTTGGGCTCTGACTGTTGGGAGGAATCCCAATTTGGAAAGTTTTTCTTCCGCTTCTTTTTTGGAAATATGCAAGCTATTGGAAAGATTATTGGACAAAGTTTTTCTTCGCGCGCAAAACCCCGCCTTAACTATCCTAAAAAATTTCTCCGCATCTTTTTTGCTTTCTACTTTCTTCTTTCTGCTTTCTACTTTTATAACCGCGCTATCCACTTCCGGAGTCGGATCAAACGCTTCTTTGGAAACTTCAAACAAAATTTTCGCGCTCGCATAATATTGCACTGAAACCGCCAAAATGCTCATTTTTCCTGGCTCAGCGACAATCCGCTCCGCCACTTCTTTTTGCACCATCAAAATCATCTCCTTGGGCGCAAATTCATTTTCCAAAAAAAGACGAATTATCTTAGAAGTGATGTAATATGGAATATTGGCAATGACCTTGTAATCAGTAATCAGTAATCCATAACGCGTAATCAATTCTTGAAAATTTATTTTTAAAATATCCTCGTTTATAATTTCAACATTTTTATAGGTACGTAATTGATTACGTAATCTTTCCAGCAAGCTGTTGTCAATTTCAATCGCCAAAACTTTTCCGGAACGCTTGGCCAATTCTTCAGTCAAAATCCCCTTGCCCGGACCCACTTCCAAAACAACATCGTCTTTTTTCAAATCAGATTCTTCAATAATTCTTTGGACAACACTTTCATCCTTTAAAAAATTTTGTCCCAATTTTTCCGGCATAAATATAAACAAATTAATTTTTTACTTCTTCAACTTTCACATTAATTATTCCCGCGCCCAAGGAAGCAATGGCAGAAAAAGCGTTCTTTCCAAGATCAATTATTCTGTTCGGTCCGAATGGTCCACGGTCATTAATTCTGACAATTATTGATTTTCCATTTTCTTTATTTGTCACCTTAGCATAACTTCCCATTGGAAGCCAGGGATTAGCTGCATAATATCCAGTTATCGATGGATATTTTTTTTCCAGATACGTTGGTTGAGCATACCAGGTTCCCAAGCCGGTATGGTCGGTTTTTCCTAATTTAATATAAGTTCCTTGCGTGACAGTTTCATCTGTCGGTTCTTTGACTGTTTTTTTGTTGATAATTTTGCGGGAAATTTCTTTGCCGTCATAATAGACAACTTTATAAATAACTTCGCTAGTTCCCTTTTCTCCTTTTTGCGTCACTTTTTTTTCTCGCCAACCCAGATCATCATTTTCATTGGAAATTGTTTTGTAGGCAATTGGTTCATTTTCTTTTTCCTCTCTCACTTCCACGTGCGTAATGGAAATTTTCATTCCCTCTTCCGCCAATAGAAACTGATCGGGCTTGATAATATCGTCATCACTGACATTCAATTCTTTTTTTTCGCGCACCGCTTCTCCGATTGTTTTTTGCAAAGTATAAATCTCTTTTTTTTCTCCCGATTCTAAAACCTCTATTTTCCTAGCCTTTTGCAAAAAAATTTCCGAATTGGAAAAAATATTTTCTGCTTTAGACGGATAAAAATTATCGTTTTCTCCCACTGAAATATTTTTTTCGGAAAAAAATTCTTCCACCGTTCGCGCTTTTGTTTCTAGAATATACCTATTGCCATCATAATTAAACACAATTTTTTTGTTTTCTTCATTGGAAAAATTTTTTTCAGATTCATCTTTCCAAAAAGCTGACGCTCCCAAATAGAAAAGCAAAAACAAGATTGCTATATTTAAAAAAAATAAAATCTTTTTGGATTTTTTTTTCTTGCTCCTATTAATCATCTTGCTTAAAAAAATTATTCCATTTTAAATCTATATTGCACCGCTTCCGCAATATGTGAAACTTCAATATTCTCGCTTCCCGCCAAATCAGCAATCGTTCTGGCAATTTTTATAATGCGGTGATAACCTCTGGCGCTGAGCTTCAATGCCGTAACAGCTCCTCGCAAAATTTTCGCGCATTCATCGCTAATCGCGCAAAATTTCTTAATATTGTCCGCTCCCATTTCACTATTGGTTATTATTTTCAAATTTTTGAAGCGTTCTCTCTGAGTAGAGCGAGCTTTTTCCACTCGTTTTCTGATATCAATACTCTTTTCTCCTTCAGATTTTTCCTGCAATTTTTCAAATTTCAAACGAGGAACTTCAATATGCAAATCTATTCGATCCAAAATCGGTCCGGAAATTTTTCTTTGATATCTGACGATTTGAGATGGACTGCAAGAACAAATTTTTTCCGGATCGGATGAATTTCCGCAAGGACAAGGATTCATTGCCGCCAATAAAGTAAATCGCGCCGGAAATTCTAAACTGCCTTTTGCTCGAGAGATTGTAATTTTACCATCCTCAAGAGGCTGGCGCAAATTTTCCAAAACTGTTTTGGGAAACTCCGCAAATTCATCCAAGAACAAAACTCCTCGATGCGAGAGGCTGATTTCTCCCGGTTTCGGATAACTTCCTCCGCCTACCAATGAAACCGAACTGGAACTATGATGAGGCGACCGACAAGGACGTTGAGAAACAAGACCTTCTCCCTTGTTTATTTTTCCGGCTACTGAAAATATTTTGGTTATTTCCAAAGCTTCTTCCAAAGTTAACTTTGGCAAAATGGAAGGAAAAGCTTTGGCTAACAATGTTTTTCCGCTTCCCGGAGGTCCACTAAGAAGAACATTATGCCCTCCGGCCGCTGCTATTTCCAAAGCTCGCTTGGCGTGCTCCTGACCAATGACACTGGCCATATCAAAAGAAAACTCCTCTTCGGAAAAAATACTTTCTTTTTCCAATTCCGCAATCGGATAAATTATCCTGTTCCCCAACAAATGATCCACCGTGTCGTAGAGATTTTCCACCGGAATTATTTTTATTCCTCCAATAACACTGGCTTCAAAAGTATTTTCTTTAGGAACATACAATTCGGAAATATTTTTTTCTTTAGCCAAAAGAGCGATAGGCAAAATTCCCTGCACCGGTCTTATTTTTCCATCCAAAGCCAGCTCTCCCACAACAAGTTTGTTTTGAAAATCAAAATTAATCTGCTTAGTCGCCAAAAGAAAACCTAATGCGATTGGCAAATCATACATTGAACTGGATTTCGGCAAATCAGCCGGAGCCAGGTTGACGGTTATTCTTCCGCATTGATGTGGAGGACGAAAACCGCTATTTTTTATAGCGCTGGAAACACGATCGCGCGACTCCTTAATAGCAGTGTCGGGAAGTCCGACGATAGTAAAATTGTGCAATCCACTGCCCAAAACATCCACTTCTACTTCGACAATTTCTCCATCCAATCCGATTGTGGCGGCAGAAAATATTTTTGAAGACACTTTGTTTTTTAAAAAATAATTTATATAAACCTTGAAAAACTTTTTGTTCTAGACTTTCGGGAGACTGACTTTTTCTAAAAGCTTTTTTTCTGCCATAGTCATAAAAAATATAGCTATAACAGTGATAGTCTCCACCGGCAGAATTCCCAGACCGGGAACAAGCTCAATGGCTGTACCAAATATCAGAAATAAAAAATTCCTGACAAAAGTTTTGAAAAAATTTTTTATTTTAGCATCCCTGCCTCCCATTCCCGCCAACATCAACATAAAGCCAATGAAAATAGAGATGCAAAAAGTGACAACCGACATCAACGCAACACCCAATCCAGCCAATGGAGCTAAAACCACAGTCGTGGCTCCAAGCACTTCAATAATAAAAATGACTATATCCAAAACATCCTTAAAAACAGCCGCAATAATCGCTGGAACAAAAGCAAGATTTTTCCAAATGCTAGCCGAGTTTTTATTTTCAGCGCCAGCTTCCTGGTTTGATCTATTTTCGTTCATCAGTTATTTTCTTCATCAAGATCTTTTTTGGCTTGTTCAATTTCCAAAAGCTGACGCGGATCAGAAGTGATGATTTGATCCTCGGCATAAGATGCGATGATTTTTATGGCCACGTGCTTTGTTCCGGCGAAAAGAATTCCCTCTCCTACATTACTCTCCAAAAGAAGAAACTTTTCTTGATCGGTAAGATAAAAAGTTTCAGCAATAGTATCAATGGCTGCCGGAGATTGTCGAAGAAGCAATTGCAATGAAGAGTTGGTAACAATAGGTTTTCCATAGCGCGATGACATAAAATCGGCAATATCCTGAGTTATAGTAGTAAGCCCCGTATAGTATTTTCTGCATCGCTTGGCAATTCCAAATAGAAAAGCGGCAGCATCTTCATTTTGCATCATCACCCACGCTTCATCCACCACCACCATTCTTTTTTTCATTTCTGAACGCATTTCATTCCAAATAAATTGCAAAATCAAATACATTGCAATTGGACGAAGCTGTTCTTCCAAATCCCTGATGTTAAAAACAACCAATTGATTATCCACTTGAACATTAGTAGGTCTGTTCAAAACACCGGCAAAAATACCATCCGTATATTTTTCCAATCGAACCGCCAGTGATTCTCCGCCTTCGGAATTTCTGAGCACTTCATACAAATCAGACATCGTAGGAAAAGAACTTGAATTCAGCGCTTTGAAATTGCTTTGCACAGTTATATCGCGCATCGCATATGTCTCGCGAATAGCAATTTCCAAAATAGATTCTTCTTCCGGAGTCAAAGCGCCCAACATTATACGCAACAAACCAGCCAGACTAGCAATATTGCTTCGTAAAACATCTTCCGGATCTTCATCTTCCCCAATTTTCGGAAGATCAAAAGGATTTATGTGAAAATCGGAATCCAGAGACATTTTGACAAAAGATCCGCCCACCGTGTCGCAAAGATATTTATATTCATTTTCCGGATCAATCACAATCACACTGGTTCCCACCATCATTGAACGGAAAATTTCCAATTTTACCGCATAACTTTTTCCTCCTCCAGACTTGGCGAAAACAACCATATTGGCATTTTCCATTTTGAATCTATCAAAAAGAATCAAACTGTTGTTATGCCTGTTTATTCCAAAAAGTATTCCTTCATCGGAAGAAAGATCGGCAGAAACGAAAGGGAAAGTCGTGGAGAGAGGAGAAGTATTAAGATTATTGGCAATATCCAATTCATCATTAGCCAGAGGCAACGTGGAAGAAAATCCTTGTTCAACTTTGAGCACTGCCGGCTTCACGTAGACAAGTTGCGCTTCCAAAATTGATTCTATTTCCTGGCAAGCTTTATCAACTTCTTGCAAAGTTTTTCCGTATAAGGTTATATACAAACCGAATCGAAAAAATTTTTCCGTTCCTTGCTGAAGATTATCACGTAAGTCTTCAATATCATTAAGCGCAGTTTCCAAAATAGGATCTCTCACTTTTCCGCCTCCTTCTTCAATATGAATTTGCGATTGAACTTGCGTTGTTGTTTTTCTCAAAGTCTTCAAAATTTCTCCCGTGTCCACCGGATGGATAAACATTGAAATATCCATCGGAAAATCTATGTTGATAATCGGAGAAAACCAATTAGTGTGCAAAAATCTCGGATAAGCAATAATAAAAATAGTTCTTGCGTATGTTTCGCCTATTTGAATATTGTTGGTGGATAATTTTATCGCCGCCGGAGCAATCAAATCGCGCACCGTTGCCACGCCGCTTTCATAAATTTTTTCATTATCAAGAACAGCTTGACTATCCGCATTTTTTTTATTTTTATTTAAACCAAAAAACATATTTTTTTATTTTAATTCTAATTTATCCGTATTTTTTAACAAAGTGTTATGTTCTGTCACAGGATTATATGAGTTATACATAAGCTCTATGATTTCTTCCGTTTTCAGCGGAACCGCTTTGACTCCTGTTCCTCCCAGTCCGGCAACAATGTGATCGACTCTTTGCCATAGCTGGTTTTTATACACTTCAAACATTTGTTTTTTTCTATCCGTGTCCTTACTAGAACCGCCAAAAAAATTTTCAATAAAATTTCCCTTGGAACTTTCTATGGGAGAAAAAGGAACCACTACATAAAAAAACTTGGACATTATTCCTGAAATTTCCGTCAAATTTTTGATAAATTTTCTGTATTCGGCGATTTGAAAAATCAAAAGTTCGTTGGTCAATTTGCTTTCCTGTTTTTTCAGATATTCAAAATACGGTTCGATGTTCAGTTTTCTCGAACTAATCATAATTTGCAACGGAAAATCCAAAGAATTGAGAAAGCTTTGATATTGACTGATTATCCCATCCTGCTCTTCTGTGGATTTAAGATCGAAATTTATCGCAGACACCATCAAAATAGATCTGAGAGAACCATTTTTTAAAACGATTACTCCGTCCTTTATTTCATCCACATCCACGTATTTTTGAGTGCTGGATCCGGCATCGCCACTGGTTAAATTTTTAGAATGAAGCAATTCCATATTTCTTTTTATTTTTTATAAATAAATTCTGTCTTTCTATTTTTTGTTCTCCGGTCTTTTTAATATATCTATTATTTCACTGTCGCTTTCCGCTCCTTCGCTGTCCAACACCTTGGCAATACCTTCCAAATTTTTCAACGCTATTCTTTTTCTTTCTTCGTGATTCAACGCTGACTGATTAGTCGCAATAGTTTTCTTAGTTTCCTCTTTTTCTATTTTTCTTTTTTGCGGGATTCTTTTCCAAATATAATTTTTAGGAATAAAGAGATACATTACTCCGGCAATCACAAATTTGATTAACGGTTGTCCATACGGTTTATAGAAAGCCAGCGCGACAAAAAATGCCACCACCGGCAAAATAACTATAAAAAATACCGGTTTCGGAAGAACAGACCACATCACCAAAATCACAACTCCCAAAATAATCATCCAAATGAGTTGCTTGGCTGTCAGCGGACCAACTATCTTGTCTTCAACGTCTATATATTGAGGGACATTAAAAAGCATAATTTTTGTTTTGAAATTTTCTGTCTAATATCTAATTAATTTGCAAAAAATATCGCGATTTGTCTTACTAAAATCAGCGCTGAAAAAGAAATCACTATTCCTAAAAGAGAATTCTTCACAATTTTCTTTCCCATATCTATTCGATCCTCATCACCGGCCGAAGAAAGATACATCGCTCCTCCCAAGACCAGCATCAAAACTGCTAAAATTCCAACTGCCGACATCAAGAAATTCAAAACTCTCATCGCAATCTGCGTAAGTGTAAGAGCTCTTTCCACTTGTTCACTAGTGGCTCCCGTCCATCCCAGAATAGTTGATATTTCTTTCAGAAAAGATGGCGCGGCAATTCCTAAAGCTAAACCAATCAATGAATATGTGATAGTACTTTTGGCTTTTTCCACCATTCCGCTATTTCCCGCCGAAATAACATACATAACCGCTCCAATCACAACAAAAATCAAAGATAATATGGCAATAATTTGTTGAATCACCGACAAAAAATGCAATAAAAATTCCTCAATTGAATCATAGGCTAATGGATTAGCAAAAATTGTTCCTGAAGCGGGAGCAACAACAGCTTGCTCTGCCGCAAAAATATTTCCCCCAAAAATAAAAAATAACAGTAGCGATAAAATAACGATTTTTGTTTTCATTTTTTTGTTTTCAAAAATTATTTTCTCTATTTACAACATCCCAGTCCCCATTCACAACTTTTTCCCCCATAAACATGTTTATACAAATTAGGACAAACATTGGCGAAAGTGTCCATACATTTTCCGCTATTGTTTTCTCCGCAAGATTCTCCTAACGCGCCACTTGAACTTTGCGATGAAACGGTTGGGACAGGAACGCTAGGCGCTGAAGCAGCCGGTATTGAATTACTCGATGGTCCGCTCTGCGCGACACATTCGAACTTGCTCCAAGTAGCTGTAGCTGAAACTCCCAATCCCGGTCTAGCTCCCAAAAGATGCATTGTGTAATTCACAATGAGCCAAGCGCTGAACATCACCACAATTCCAATTGCGGCATTTTGCATTGCGTTTTTTGCCATACCCGTCATTCCGGAATCTCCCGAAGAAATAGTATACATAACTCCGGCAATCGCAAAAACGGCAATCGCAATAACAAAAACAATTCTTGTTCCATATTCAATGATACCATGAAATCCGACTATGAAATGACATAGGGTACATGTTTCATCGGGCGTTCCCGCTTGGTCTGTTCTCCCGCAAGGAATCAATGCGGCTTCAGAATTTTGCGGAAAAAAACTAATTGCAAACACACAAGCGAACACCAGCACAGTCAGCATCTTTTTAATAGAAAAAATATTTTTATTTTCTTTTTTTCTCATCAGCATATTGTATAAATTATCTTTTCATCACATCATTTATTCTATTTGTCGCCAATGTAAGCGCGTCATATAAAGAAATTCCTCCTCTATTTACCGTGTCGATCATTTCCGCCAAAATCTTTTCGATTGCATCCGGATCAGCCTGAAACCAACTCTTAGCCACCAAGTTTCCTCTCGCAAAAGAACCTATCACTGAATCATCTTTCTGCAATTCTATTATATCACGCCTGGCCGCCGGTTTTTCCGTAGCCTTCAAATAAACAACCGCCGGATCAAAACTAATAGGAAAATCCTTGCTGACTCCACTTATTGCATTTATCAAATGAACCGAATTATTATTCTTAGTTGTCAAAAATTTCAAAAATTGCCAAGCCTCGTGCACTCGTATTTGATTGGGAACTTGAACAACTTGACCTTCTATTGTAACAGTGGAATTTTTATTTTTAGCCACAGCGTAACCCCAATAATTAGCATAGTTTGCCGGATCATTTTCAGTTAATTGAGGAATAGGAGCGACTCCAAAATTCAACTTTCCATTTTTATTTTTTATGGAATTTATTTGCCAAGAATAATTCAACATCATAGCCACAGATCCTTCTGCAAAAGCGTCGATTGAATAATGCATTTTATTATTCCAGGCGTAGCTAGGAGAACTGGGGTTGGCAAATTGCGTGTAATATCCCAATGCGTTTTCTCCGGCGCGAGAAACAGTTCCATCGCTTCCCACAACTCCGACATTGAGTTTTGATTTCATATTAACTCCATCTATCATTTCAACTCCCTTTTGCAACATCAATAAATTTAAAATATCAGTTGAGCGATTGATATTATAAGCGGAACCAAAAGCGGCTCCCGATTGAATAATGTTTCCATTGGAATCAAACTTGGTAAGTTTCCTCACAGCCTCATTAAACTCATCCCAATTTTTAGGGGGAGAAGTTATGGCCGCCGCATTAAACATATCTTTGTTGTAATATAACGCCAGAGAATCAACACTCAACGGAACAGCATAGGCTTTTCCGTCAGCCACAAAATCTCGACCGACTACATCCGCAAAATTCTTTTCTATGTCATTGGCATTCAGAATCATTTCCGGCGATGGCTCCAATTTTGTCCCGAAAGAAGGAAGCCAATTATTTTGAACAAGAAAAATATCCGGTCCTTGTCCGGAAGCCAAAGCCTCCAACAAATCTTTTTTATATGTTTCCGGAGTAAATTTGCGAAATTTTATATCACCAATATATGGATTAACTTTTTTGTACTGGTTAATTATTTCATCATAAACAATACTGGAATCAAAAAGTCCCCAAATTTCCAAATTGACCATATATCCGGTATTCTGCTTCCCGCAACCGGAAAAAAGAACCAGCGGAGATATTATGGCAAATATTAAAAGTAGTTTTTTAATTTTCGCTTTCATTTTTTAAGTTTTATTTTTATTTATTTTCTGTTTCTATTTAACCGCCACAAACGCGTAATGAAAACTGCCGGCGTCAATATCTTTTTCAATTCTGAATTTTTCTTTTTCAACGAGTTCCTTCAAAATATCAACGGGAATTCTGAGATTTTTGTGAGGACCGATTGAAAAATCACTATCCCCCCATTCAACAACCAAAATTTTTCCTCCCGATTTCAAAACTCTATATGCTTCTTTAATAATCGCGCTTTTATCCTTGTTCTGAAACAGCACGCCTTTCATAATAACCCAATCCAATGATTCACTGTCCATTTCCGATCCATTCTCTTTTTCCAGATTAACTCTTTTAGTTGTAACATTAGAAAGTCCCAATGCTATTGCCCGACTTTTGACTGTTTCTAAAATATGAGGCAAAATATCCAAGGCAAACAGTTTACCTTCCTTGGAAACTCTTTGAGCAAAAGGAAGAGCAAAATATCCGGAAGCGCAACCAAAATCAGCTATAACTGAATCCTGAGCAATATCAATTTGATTTATTATTTTTACAGGATCAAGAAATTTTCCATCCGCAGAAACAGATTCTTTTTGCATTTTTATTTTTTATTCTATTACATATATATTTTACAATAGAAAACAAAAATGACAAAATGTATACATAAGCAAATATATATGGAGGAGTGCTAGAGCGGGCGCAATGTGAGTTAGCGAACATTGGGCGGGTTTCAAAAAGAAACCCGGGAACCGCGATAGCCACAGTTTTTTACATTTGTGCAGCAAATAATATGGAGGAGTGCTAGAGCGGTTGAATAGGCCACTCTCGAAAAGTGGTGTGCCGGAAACGACACCGTGAGTTCGAATCTCACCTCCTCCGCAATTTTTTCAAAAAGGTTTCAAAACAAAAATATAGTCGTGAGCATCTAAAATAATCGCGATTTGCATAATATTTTTTAGTAATATAAATCTTCTTCAGCAGCTTTGTTTTCATCAAGTATTTTATTTTTTGATTCATACTCCGAAAGCAGCTTTGGGTATTCTAACGCCATTTGAGTAAACTTATCCATCTGGTAAATTTCGTTGATTTCCACTTTTTGAATAACATCACGGAATTGATTTTTCATTTCGCGGATGATGTCGCGCAACGCTTCGCGGTTTTCCACTTCGATATCCAAAAGCAATTCCCAACTGCCCATGCCTTTGACATAGTTAATGATATTGGGATGTAGACAGCAGAATTTATAGAGTTCATCAATGCGGGCTTGATCAAATTGGACAATTTTGAAACAGCAACGATAGAGTAAGAGGCCGATTTTTTGATAGTCTAGCGTGAAAGTGATTTTTGTTATGACGCCGCTTTTTTCCAATTTATTGTAGTGTTTATGGACGAGTCCGGTGCTGACCCCGAGGACTTTGGCAATTTTAGTGAATTCCATGCGTCCGTCAATCAATAAAAGAGAAATAATCTTGCGATCAATTTCAGACAATTTGATTTTTTCGGTAGTGCCGCCGGAAACGGCGAATTTCTGGAATTCGTTGTCTTTTCCGACCAGATAGGTGCGGGGGAATTTCACAAAGCCCAATCCGATGAAAATGTCGGACATTGTGATGTATCGGCCATAGCGGGAAAAAATATCTTGCAAGACTTCATTGTGCTGGAAGATGTCTTGGCCAATGATGCCAATCAGGACATCCGCATAGCCGTCGGCGCGCTGGATGATGGGGATGTTTTGATGATTATTAAAGTAGGAATACATTTCCGCCTCCTTGTCTTTGGTCAGGCCGGCGAATTTCAGCCAATATCCCCAGAAAAAGGAATAATCGAGCTTGTCATAATCAGTAAAAGCCCAGAAGTGCTTGATAAAGCCTTTTTCCATCATTTGCTCAAAATGGTACTTCACCACCTGTGGAGTGGAGCCAATAACACGGGCAATTTCAGAAAAACTGACCCGGCCGTCTTTGTCGAGTTCAAAAAGGATTTTTTTGTCGAGTTCTGTGAGGTTCATTTTTTAAATCTTATACTTATAATCCTATTTTAGCACATAATTACTAAAATATCAAGCTTTCTATTGAAATATTGTCCATTTGGTGCTATACTACGGAGTCATGATGAGAACAGGAAAAGAAATCGTGACAGACAGCTCTTTCAAACTAAACTTCCGCCCATTTTCGGGCAACAACCTTTTGAAGAGGAGAATGATCATGAAATCGACACGGACTGTAGAAGAAATCGTAATGGCATTAGCAGCTCTGGCGCTGGATACTAATCATCAATTCGTTTTTGTGGGAGAGTCTAGCAAAAAACATTATGTTTTTAAGTTGGTGAGTGATTTAAATCTTCAAAAAGGAGATATGATTATTGGCAATCTTGACTTCGGCGGTCCTTGTCTTGAATGCCAAAAGATTATAAAAGCTATCATAGGTGAATGTGAAGATGAAGATGAAAAAGAAAAGAGATTTGATAAATTCCTATCAGACATTCCTAAGAATTTGGGATGCTGTTATGGATTTAATGTTTCGGCGTTAGTCAGGGAGGTGA
>AMFJ01004247.1_pt1 | contig 33932 bp, 38 predicted proteins | sample 427208 | NCBI WGS metagenome assembly AMFJ01 (sample SAMN02954298, study PRJNA114691) | groundwater metagenome | biome: aquatic; feature: subsurface aquifer; material: sediment; isolation source: subsurface aquifer sediment | place: USA: Rifle, CO | collected 2008-08 | reverse complement strand
GCTCTGCCAAATCGGCGGATGAGCGGGACTTTTTTATTGAAACACTTCAATTCACTATAAAACAGCTTCTTTAGCTGCTTTTGCAAGTCTAAATTTAACCACAGTTTTTGCGGCAATTTTAATTTTTTCTCCTGTTGCTGGGTTAACTCCCATTCTGGCTTTTCTTTTAGCCTTCACCATTTTTCCAAAACCAGGAAGAACAAATTCTCCGCTCTTTTTTACTTCCTTGTATGCCAAGGTTGCCAATTCATCAAAGAAACTACCCACTTCCTTTTTTGCCAAGCCTGTTTTTTCAGACAAAGCGGTCACAATCTGTGACTTAGTCATTTTCGCCATAGCTTTTATTTTTTATTAATTAGTGATTATTTTTGCGCTTGACTATTGCGCACCCTTATTATACAGCATTTTTTGATAGTTTTAAATACTTTGTCAAGTGTTTATGGGGCTATTGGATAATCTTGTCCAAAAACGCATTCTTGATTTTTCAAAAGTTTTAGTATAGTATCAATAAATAGGAAAAAATTATTAAGAATTCATCATATTGTTTTTGATATTCCGAGATCGTCTAATGGTAGGACGACAGGTTCTGGTCCTGTTAATCTTGGTTCGAGTCCAAGTCTCGGAACACTAAATGGGATAGGCAAATATTTTTTCTTTGATTTGAAGATTATTTACATTCCATAAATATCTTGTTCTTACACCCGACGCAAATATTTTTATTTAATTTGGAGTGTATGTAAACAATCGCATCTCGTTTAGAATCAAAAATGTTTTTCTTTCCAATATAATCAATCAATCCCGCTTTTTCCATTCTTTTCAACACAACATTATTAACATTGCTCAAAAAAACATCTCCGCCTTTTTTTCTGAAACTTTTTATTTGCTCGCGCAAAAATTCAATTCCAGTCAAATCAATCATACTTACGCCGCTAAAAATAAACAAAATATTTTTCTTCTGAGGATTTTTCTCCAAAAGGCGAAACATTTCTTGTTCAATATTATTAACCGATCCGAAAAATAACGAACCGCTTATGCGAAAAATTCCCAACTGAGGACAGCGAGGAGAACCATCAAATGGCATAAACTTATGATTGAAATGTTTGGCATCCGGCACCAAGCACTCCAAAAGAGGTTTTGAAGTATTTCTCAAATAATTCATAATCGATAAAAATATTCCCACAAAAATAGCAAATTCCAATTCTAAAAATAAAGTGGAAAGAAATGTTATCACCAACAATCCCATTTCGCTTCGACTAGCCTTGAAAATATTTTTTATATGATGAAAATCAATTAATCCCCAAGCAACCAAAAACAAAATTCCCGCCATAACCGCAATTGGAAGAAATTTAGCCAACGATGCGACAAATAAAATTATTATTGCCAAAAAAGCGGCAGCGAAAACTGAAGCGAAGGGAGTTTTTGCTCCTGATTCATAATTCAATCCGCTGCGATTAAAAGAACCGCTAGACGGATAAGCCGAGAAAAAGCTGCCAAAAATATTAGACATTCCTTGTCCGATGACCTCCTGATTTCCATTAATCTTCTGACCGCTGCGCAAAGCGACAGCGCGTGAAATTGCCACAGCTTCAGTCAACGCCAGCATTGTTATCGCCAAGGCCGGCGAAGCCATTTTTTTTATAATCTCAAAATCAAAACTTGGAGTTGAAAATGGAGGCAGTGTTGCAGGCAAAGCGCCCACTGTTTTTATTCCGGTTATATCAAAACCAAAATTCTTGTTAAGAAAAAATCCCACCAAACTTCCAATCAACATAGCTGGAATCATATAGGGAATTTTTGGAAAAACTTTTCTGATGATTATTCCGGAAGCGAGAGTTATTAATCCAACAGCTAGGACATAATAATTTATTTGATCAAATTTTGAAATAAAGGTGTGAATAGTTTCATAAAAAGAACTTCCCTGCGCTATCTTGATGCCGAAAAAATTTTTTATTTGACTGGAAATAATCAAAATGCTTGCTCCGGCTGTAAATCCAACAATCACCGTATGAGAAACAAAATTCAATAGCTTTCCCACTCGCATCCAACCCATAATAAGCTGTATCATTCCCACCAACAAACTAAGCGTAAGAGCTAATTTCACATATTCAGAACTGGCTACTTCCGCAAAGGGACTGAGTGACGCAAAAACAACCAGGGAAATAGCTGTGGTCGGTCCGGAAACCAAATGTCGAGAAGATCCCCAAAGAGCCGCCACTATAGCCGGAACAATAGCTGAATACAATCCGTATTCCGGCGGAAGTCCGGCTATTGTCGCAAAAGCAACGCCCTGCGGCAGAACAATCACAGCGCCAATGAAACCGGCGATTAAATCTTTTTGCAAGTTTTCCCGAGTAACCAATTTTTTCCAACTCAAAAAAGGAAAAAAGTTTTTCAAAAATTTCATACGTTTTATTTTTAAAAAAATTAAATACAAAAAAATAAAAGAAAGACCCGAAAGCCTCACTTAATTCAATTTACCAAAAAAATAAAATTAAATCAATAGTCATAAAGCTTTTTTATAAATTGAAAAAGAGGCGGCACTGTTTAGTGCTACCTCTTTTTGAATTTTTCTTGAATTTTGTCAGTCAAGGGAGAATTACTCTCCTTACTGACTCCTTCGAATAACAACCTTCTTCCAAAAGTCGTCCTCTCCAACCGCACACAGGATCTTTTCCGTTTTTTCTAAAAACCGGAAAGAATCTCCCGTCAATCATTGAACTTGGACAAAGAACTGGATTCTTCAAAAAACCATTTATCCGCCCACCATCAATGATTTTTTTTGAAATATAAATCAACTCCTCAGAAAATGTTGTTGAAGGATATTTGAGCACATTAATAAGTCTCCTAGACGCAGGGTAAGAATTTTCCGCGACATAAATAACATATGATTCACCGCGCGATTTCCTTCTTACCGATTTCATTTTTTCATTTAAATCTTTTGTGCTACCTGAGCATTTAAGTGAAGGAATGACTTCAATTACCATTTCATAAATATTTTCTTCTGATATTTTTCCTGGCATGACAAGTGGGTAATACCCAGAAATATTATGTATTTTTATGTCAGAAAAATCAACATCTAATAAACCCAGATTAGACCAAAACAATTCCCATCTGGCAATCCTTTGGATATTGTCCCAAATAATTTTTTTCATTCTGGTTTCCCTCTCTCTAATTTTCAAAAAACCAAAACCTCCCCCTTTTTCAACTCAGCCAATGCTAACATAAAAAAATAAAAATGTCAATAACAAAAAAGCCTTATTTCTAAAGCTTTTCTACGAAATTTTGTTAAAAAATTCTAAATTTTAAGATATCTTCTAATAGCCAATAAACTACTGATAACTCCCAGTAAAATTCCGGAAAACAAGAGGCTGCCCAGAATTAGAAAAAAGTGTTCAAAATAAAAATTCAAAATATTTCCTTGCGGTATGTTGCCTTGGGTTAATGGAGCGGCAAAATAAGAAGCGGCAAACAAAAGAATCATAACGGCAATGCCCGCCACCAATCCATATAAAACGCCTTCGAAAACATATGGCATTCGAATATACAAATTCGATGCTCCAACCAAGCGCATAACTTCAAATTCTTGCTTGTGAGAATACATTGTTATTCTTATAGTGTTGAATGTGATAAGTATGCCGATAAAAATAAACAATAATCCAAAAATCACTCCCGCTTTTCTCGACATCACAATAATATTCGTCAACCTGTCAATTTCCTTCCTGTTTTCTTCGTAATTAATATTATTAATATCCTCCCTGAAATATGACGCCTTTACGCTTTCAACAATTTTTTCATATTGCGCGGAATCATTGGCGCGAATTATCAATGAAGCGGACAAAGGATTTTCTCCAATAACCTCCAGGGCTTTATTGATAGTTTCCTTATTACTGCTAAGCGCTAACAAATCTTCCAAGGCATTATCCTTGGAAATATATTCTACTGATTTTATTTCGCTATATTCTCCCAATTTATTTTTTATCTCCAATATTTTTTCTTCCGAAACATCTTGGTTAAAATAAACACTGACATTTATTTTATCCTGCAACGTTTCAATAACCAAGCTAGCTGTCAATCCGAACATAAACGCCATACTGACAACAAAAAGGGAGAGCCCCAAAACACTGACAGTGGCAAAACTAAGCAATCCATTTCTGTAAAAATTGATGCCGCCTTCCTTAAATGTTCTTTGAAGTTTTAGCAATTTCATATTTTTTGTTTGTAAAGTTTGTTTTATTTTTTAGACGTTATATTTTCCACTTGCATCATCCCTGGTTATTTTTCCTGATTCCAATCCAATGACTCGTTTCTTTATCTTATCAACAATTTCCTTATTGTGAGTAGCTAAAATAACAGTTGTGCCAAGACTATTTATTTTCAAAAGCAACTGTATTATTTCCCAAGCGGAAGTTGGATCAAGATTTCCCGACGGTTCATCAGCAAGAATAACCGATGGATTATGCACCAACGCTCGAGCCAAAGAAATTTTTTGTTTTTCTCCTCCGCTAAGTTGCTTGGGATATTTTTCCATTTTATCACTCATTCCAACGATATCCAATATTTCCGGAACTTTTTCCGCTATCTCAGCATCTGTGTCGCCAGCCACTTCCAAAGCGTAGGAAACATTTTCAAAAACTGTTTTCTGCGGCAATAATTTAAAATCTTGAAAAACCGTCCCAAAATTTCTTCTGAAATATGGCAGATGCTTCTTTTTTATTTTACTTAATTCTCTGTCATTAAAATATACATTACCCTCGGTTGGTTGTTCTTCGGCTGTTATAAGTTTCAGCAAGGTTGATTTTCCGGCTCCGCTTTGTCCAACAATTGAAACAAACTCGCCATCTTCAATAACCATTTCAATGTTTTCCAAAGCGATAAAATTTCCCGGATATATTTTTGAAACATTTTCAAACTTAATCATTATTTTTTTATTTTTATATTTTTATTGAAATACTGAATATTATATGATTCTTCAACAGCTTCCCATTACTTACTTTATTATAAAATATTTAGCCTTTTTTCGCAACATTATTTTTCCGCGGAAAAACGCAAGTAACTCTCAATAAATTCCGCTATATCTCCTTCTAAAACTTTCTCCGCCTCACTTGTTTCATATTTTGTTCGATGATCCTTGACCATTTTGTAGGGATGAATCACATAGGAACGAACTTGACTTCCCCATTCAGCGCTCTGATACTCGCCGCGTAATTTCTGTTTCTCTTTCTCTTTTTCTTCCAAATATTTCTGATGCAATTTCGCCTTGAGAATTTTCATCGCGCTTTCTTTGTTTTGCAACTGCGATCTTTCATTTTGACAGGTAACCACTGTTCCGGTCGGAATATGCGTAACACGCACCGCGCTATCCGTTGTGTTGACGCTTTGCCCTCCGGCGCCGGAAGAACGATAAACATCGACACGTAAATCTTTTTCTTCAATTTTAACTTCAGAAATTTCTGAGATAATTGGCAAAATTTCCACCAACGCAAAAGAAGTTTGACGCAGATTATCAGAATTAAACGGAGAAAGACGCACCAACCGATGCACTCCCGCTTCACCTTTCAAATTTCCATAAGCATAGTTTCCTTTGATTTCAACTGTCGCGCTTTTAATTCCCGCTTCTTGTCCGCGAGATTGATCAATGACATTGGTCTTGAAATTATTTTTTTCAGCAAAACGCAAATACATTCGAAGCAACATTTCCGCCCAATCTTGCGCGTCCACTCCTCCGGCTCCCGAATGAATAGATAAAATGACATCATTGCGATCATATTCTCCTGAAAACAACGCTTGGAATTCCAACTCTTCGATTTCTTTCTGCAAGACATCCGCTTGTTTTTCAATGTCTTTTTTATCTTTTGCGCTTTCTGCCAAATCCACCAATTCTCCCAATTCTTTGATATTTTTCTCCAAATTTTCAAATTTCAAAACTTTGCTTTTGAGCGCCTCCAACTCCTTCATTGTCTCTCCAGCCGACTGCGCGTCATTCCAAAAACCCGCTTGGGATGATTTTTCTTCCAATTCCAATATTTTTTGTTTTGCTTGAGCCAAGTCAAAGATAGTCCCGCAACTGCGAGATTTTAGATTGCAACTCTTCTATTCTTTGTTTTATATTTTCCATATTCTCTAAAATTCAAGATACGATAACCCAAACATTAGCATAACACCAGCCACAAGAGATATCAAATGTCCGATTGATTTTTGCGCGTCCCTTTCCTTATGCAATTGAGGAATTAAATCGGAAGTAGCTATATAAATAAATCCGCCGGCAGTAAGCGGAATTAAAAAAGAAGCTATTTCCACAGAACTTCTGCCAATAATCAAAACTGCAATCGCTCCACAGATTGCAGTTAACGCCGTCAAAAAATTAAAAAGCAAAGCTTTCATTCTGGAAAATCCTCCATATACCAATGACCCAAAATCACCAATCTCTTGAGGAATTTCGTGAAAAATAACCGCGATGCTCGTCGCAATTCCAATCGGAATACTCACCAAAAAACTGGCAGCAACAGCCATTCCATCCAAAAAATTATGCATCGCATCCCCAAACAGAATCATATATGAAAAAGGATGCGGATGCGCGTCGCAAGCTTCCTCGTGACAATGTCGCCAATGAACAATTTTTTCCAAAACAAAAAATAGCAAAATTCCCAATAGAATATACAAAGAAACCGCAACGCTGTCAGAGGCGTTTTCATACGCTTCCGGAATCAGGTGAATAAAAGCGTCTCCCAAAAGCGTTCCCGCAGAAAAACTCACCAGATATAAAAGCCAGCGATATAATTTTTTTTGATCCCAAGACAACGTAAAAACACCGACCAAGGAAATCAGACTAACAACAAAAACACTCAACAAAGAATAAAACCAAACAGTCATATTGACTATAAATAATTTTTAATTAAATCAATGTGTTCTATTTCCGCTTTCATAAGCGCGGTAAAAAATACTTTCAATTTTTCTTCAGACGCTTCTTTGGAAAATTTGGAATATAACCCGGAAGCATTTTCTTCCAATTCAACCGTTTTCTTGAAATTTTCCACTTCATCTTCACTGCAAACTTCTTGTCCAATTTCCGGCATTTGAATTCCCAAAAATTTAGTCACGATCGAAGCGTGTTCCAATTCAACCTTTGCCAGTCTTTTATACATCGCCTTTATTTCATAGGAATCAGTTTTTTCCGCCATACACAAATAAATTGCATTGGCTCGCATTTCCAAATTCAAAGTTTCCAGAAGATTTTTCCTGGAAAGCTCGCTGATTTCCCCATCTCTTTTGAAAACCGGCCTAGCTTCCTCTCCTGACTTGATATAATTTCTGTCAGCTCCGCAAAAGGGACACTTGGACGGAGCCTCGGTTCCCAAATAAGCATCCCCGCAAATATTGCAAATAAATGTTTTCATATATTCTAAATATAAATTAAGTCATTCGATGGATGAATCATTAAATAAAGTATTGAAATATTCTCTAAATTTTCCAAAATCATCAGAAGTCAAATCAAACAATCCGGATCTCTCTTCTGTAAAAACCTCGCCATTACGTACGCTCTTAATTATTGTATTATCATCACCATTAAATCCATTTACATACACATTTTCAGAGTTAAAATCAGAATCATATTGTGTTAGTATTTCATCTTTTTTATCATACTCATAATCATAGCTGCCAATATGAATTTTCTGAGGATTATTTTCTGGGTAATAGGAATACTTAAACTCATTAAACTCGGACAATTCCAAATAACTTGCATAATTATAATAATATTCAGGAAACAAATCTATGAGTTTTTTAGGGAAATATCCATATTCAGATTTATAAGAATCTAGCGCGTCCACAACTCCCAATAATGAATGCTCTGCCAACATTATATTTTTCTGGGGCATTTCTTCTATTTTTTCTATTTCTTCTATATGCTTGATATATTTCACTGAAACTTCTGCATCAATTTTCCAGTTTCCATTATCAAAAACTAAATCATATGGGATAAATTCTCTTCCATAAAAACGTATTCTATCATTTTTAATTATCGAAAAAAAATCATTTTTATCTCTATTTTGCCCCACATCATTAATGATTTTTCTTGTATATCCACTGTCTTTAGCATTACTTAAACTAAGAGATAAAAAAATAGAACTATATTCTTCATCTTCATCAAAAAAAATATCTTTACTTTTTTCATTAAATAAATTGTTATAACATAATTTTGCCCTTTTATTATTTTCTGTTACACAATCACCATCATACCCCATTGCGTAACCATCATTATTGAGTTTTTTCTCACACATTACTGATGAATAAAACTCTTGACCAAAACATTTCGCAACTTCAATTTCATGTTTTTTTATTATATCAACAACCCACTCCCCGTATAATTTATTGCTTAAACCTGGGTAATGGCTATCTTCCTTGTATACAATTTGATTTGTTGTGTTTTCGTAAGACTCCCTGAAACTATTCCATTCCTCTGGATCATTTTTTAAGTCCAGATATTCCGGCTCAAAATCAATATACCAACCGTCTTCTTTTCTTACTAAATAAGCGCTATCACTCTCTGAATTATCATCATTAAATTTTTTTACATAAGACAAAAAAATATGTTGATCATCAATAATCCTCTTTTCACTAAAAGCAACTGCATCGATTTTTCTATCAAAATCTCCTGCATGGTAATACTTTAATATATGTTCCCACGTCTCATTAAATTCATCCACGGTTAAATATAAGTCGTCTTTCAATGAGGTCTTGAGCGATTCAGAAAAATAAGTTCTTTCTGAATACAATTCAAAATTTCCATTATTATTAAGTTCTTTTTCCAATTTCTCAATAGTTTTTTCTGGAGTGTCAAATTCTGGATTCAAAACATTTTCTACAATCTTATGTTTACCATTTTCACTTTCAATGTAAGTATTACTATTACTATCAAATTTAAAAAAAATAAAAACAATTATTCCAATTATAGATAGAATTGATAAACTAAAAACAATAATCCATTTTTTTTTCAAAAAATTTTGTTTATTACTGTTCGAATAATTATCCTCGGGGACTTGCTGATTTGTTAAATTGGAATCAAATTTATCCTCCATGACAAGTTCGATTAATCAATTAATATTAGAAATTGACCTACTCTCAAGCACTTACGCAACTAAATAAGCATCCCCGCAAATATTGCAAATAAATGTTTTCATCAATTTCTCTATGAAAAAATTATAAATCTATTTTTTCTCTCCCCCCATTTTCTCAAACACACGAAAAACTTCTACGCTTTTAACCTTGTTTTTATCCATATGGAAATTATACCACGAGATAACTAAAAATTAAAAAACTCGTCAGCCGGCTTGCGCAGAAAGAACTTATGTATTAATTTTGTTTTTTTTACGATAAATAAACCAAAAAAGATAAGCTGATGCAAGAAGGATTAGGTTTGGGAAAAATATTGTCGGATTGCCCCAACTGATTCCATCGAAACGATAGTTGGAAAGCGGCCAAAGAAACGGCGTGGCAAAAAAAGCTAGAGAATGTGAAGGTATGTCAATCAAAATATGCAAACCCCAAGCTCCCATCAACCAAAATGGTTTTTTGAAAATTAACCACATCAACGCAAAAACCGCCAAAAAGACAACCAGACTGTGAGTGGCATTATACAAATAGTGGACATAATCCGGGATCAATGATTCCGCCGGAGTTCCCTGACTCCAATCCGGTCTCTGACTCAACCCCAAAATATTGGCTATCCAAAGAATGCCAAAAGAAAACATATCCGGCAATATCCCAAACAGAAAAGCAAGAAAAAAATTCCGCTTATTTTTTCTGCCAAATGTCACCCCTCCCCAAAGTCCATGAGAAATTATATCCATATATTAAAATAAAAAAAATCTAAAAATAAACTGACATTCTAAATTGTTATTGATTTAACAAGATTTTTGAAATATAATTATGAACGTGCCATCTTAGCTCAGTTGGTAGAGCAATGCACTCGTAACGCATAGGTCGCCGGTTCGATTCCGGCAGATGGCTCACTCAATTTTCTTTCTTACTTTCCTCCCATATTTTGCTTATTAGTTACTTACTATCTCCACGCTTAGCCCTCGTCTCTGAAAATGTATGCATTTTTTCAACTATTTCTTTTTCTAACCCCGGATTGGGTAAAACAAATTCTGAGCGCATAACCTCCGCTTCAAATTGATCAATTGGAAGACTTCCTGATCCATGTGTTATAACTCCATCTCCATAATCTCCAAAATCATTTTCCTGCATTCTTACCACAGCATTGGGATTATTTTCTCCAGGAAATTCAATCTGATCACGCCTCAACGCATAACGGAAGCCTATACCCCGCCAGAATTGACCAACTGGTGCAAGCGAAAGTGTCGGACCGGAATGTTGTTCAATTCCATGAGAAGAACCATTAATGACTTTCAATGCACTATCATAACCACCGCTTCCAAGACCATGATATAAATATACAATAGCGTCTGGTGGCAAATTCTTTTTTTCTTCTATATATTTTTTAAATTTTTCCTTATCCTTAAATAACACAACAAGATCTTCATCAATTTTTTGAAATTCCGATTTTTCTTTTTCTTTTTCAAAATTATTTTTTTCTTCCTCAAATATCTTTTCGACTTCAAGAGCCTCTTTATCTTTCCCTTTTCTAATTAGTCTACTTATCATATCATCGACTCGTGATTTATATTCTGGCGTGTTGACATAAGTATATCCCAAGGCATTGCCACAATTTCTTATTTTTTTTAAAGTTTCTAGGCTTGGACTGCTTATGCCAGTCCCTGCACTTTCATCAAATAAACTATCAGGAGTAAGCATTTCTATCACAGAATAACCATCTTCATCTTTTTCTTTTAATTTGACTTCCAATTCTTCTCTTGAATTTGTACCAGTATATGCCATAAGCTTTTGCAAAGCTTCATCCTTATCTACAATCTTCGATTTCTGAATATATTTATCTGCTAAATCCTGTGCCACCGTTAATTCTACTTTTTCTTTTAAGGAAATTTTTTGCAGATATTCTTCAGGCAGAGGTGGTGGCATTTTTGGAGATGATGCCACAGTAATATCATTGGATAACTCTGCTTTTGCGATATCTGCTTCTCGATTCAATTCCAATAAAGCATTTCTATCTTCTTGGTCAATTACAAGCCCGTCTTTTTCAGCTTGAGACTCTACTTGCGCAAGCTCTATTCCATTTTCTTGCTGAAAAGCAGACACCTCTTTTTCAGATTGAACCAATAATTCTTCTGACGATTCAATTTCCCCAATAGTTTCTTGATCTTCAATCACTTCTTGTTTTTCCTTAGTTTCAATTGTAGATAGTTCTTTATACATGATCTTCTATTTTTTTTCTTAAGGATTCTATACGCTGCTTATCTAATTTCTCAGAAATACGAGTCAATATATCAGACTGTCTTTTTTTCAAAGAAGCCATTTTATTTTGAAATTTTTCCCATAATTGCTTATTCTTTTCCATTTACTTATTGAAAATTACTGATTATTGTTTATTGCGCCCGTTTTAGTTTTTAACTTATCCACATTCTCATTGATATTATTTTGAATATTCTCAATGATTTTTTTCCCGCCTTCGGATTTAAAAAGATGTTTGAACCTTCCTTGGGTTTTTAAGAATTCTTCAATGGGCTTCGGTTTTTCATTTACGTAATTAATTATATGCTTGCCATTTTCAATTTCATACAGCGGCCAAAAATTTGTTTCCATTGCCAATTTTCCAACATTAACATATTCCGAAGTTGGAAATTTCCAAAGATTAGTGCACGGTTGAAGAACCAAAAGAAACGACGGCCCGTCAGTTTCCAAAGCTTTCTTGGCTTTTCTTGCAAGATCGTGAAGATTAGCCACATTGGCTTGCGCCAGATATTTCACTCCATGCGCCGCCACAATTTCCATCAAATCTTTTCTTTGTCTGGATTTTCCAAAAGAAAATTCTCCCGCCGGTTCAGTTTCCGTGTTAGCTCCATAGGGAGTTGCTCCCGATCGCTGTCCTCCCGTATTCATATACCCACCATTATCATAGCAAACATACAAAAAATTATGTCCTCTTTCCATCGCTCCGGAAAGAGATTGCAAGCCAATATCATACGTTCCTCCATCACCGCCGAAAACCACCAGCTTGGCTTTCTTTTTTATCTTGCCTTTTTTAAAAAGAATATTTTGCGCCGCATCCACACCGGAAATTGTTGCCGCCGCATTTTCAAAAGCATTATGAATATAGGGAACTTTCCAAGCGGTATACGGATAGATTGTAGTTGTCACTTCAAGACATCCGGTGGCATTTCCCACAACAATTGGCTCTTCCGTAGCGCCTAAAACCGTCCGAACAATAGCTGGAATTCCGCATCCCGCGCAAGTGCTGTGACCCGGCGCTAATTTTTTTGTCAATTCTTTATTCATAAGATATATTTAATTTTCTCTGAAATTTCGCCGTTTTCCAAATCATCAAAAACATTTTTAATTTGCTTTTGAAACGTGTCTCTGCCACCCAGCCCATACACATAGCTAGCCACGTCAATTTTTCGATGAGTAGCGTGATACAAACTATTAACCACTTCCCCATAAAGCGGCGGATAGGCTCCCACTGAAACCGCTCTGTCCAAAACAGCAATTTTTTTAATATGCGCCAACTCCTTGCCAATTTCTTTATATTGAAACGGCCTGAAAAGATGCACGCTTAGCAGCCCGACTTTTTTTCCTTCGCTGCGCAATTTATCTACAGTTTCCTTGGCGGTTCCCGCCGTGGAACCCAAAATCACAATAGCATAATCTGCGTCATCCAATTCATAGTCTTCATACAATCCATATTTTCTTCCGGATATTTTTTCAAATTCCTTGCAAATATTTTTATATTCTCTGGAAACTTTTTCAAAGTTTTTTATCTGGTTGAGTTTAAATTCAAAATAACTATTTTGAAGAGCCACGACTCCAAAGCTCAAAGGTTTTTTAAAATCCAAAAGGTATTTTTCCGGTTTATATTCTCCAACAAAATTTTTCACAACCCTGTCTTCCAAAACTTCGACTCTTTCTGTGGTATGCGAAGTATGAAATCCATCCATAATCGTCATCACCGGATTTTTCATTTTTTCCGCCAATTTCAAACCAATGATTCCCAAATCATAGGCCTGCTGCGCATTTTCCGAAAAAATTTGCGCCCAACCGCTATCGCGAACCGCCATCACATCGCCGTGTTCTCCATGAATATTTAATGGAGCCGCTAATGCTCTGGCGCTGACATACATAAAAGAAGGGAGTTGCAATCCCGCGGCGATATATAAAATTTCATGCATCAAAACTAATCCTTGCGAGCTGGTGGCTGTTACAGTTCTGGCTCCTGCCGCTTGCGCTCCCACCACTGCGCTCATCGCGCTATGTTCCGATTCCACCTGAATAATCTCAGTTTGAACCTTGCCGTCCGCTTTCATTTTGGCATAAGTTTCAATAATCGGAGTTTGCGGAGTAATTGGATAGACCGCCATAACATCCGGATTCATTTGTCGAAGCGCTTCCGCCGCCGCGCTTCCGCCGGTCAATGCCCTGATGTTTTTATTATTATTTGTATATTTTTTATTTTTCATTGATAACGCCATTTATCAAATTATTTGTTTTTCATTGCGATAGCCTTGGTCGGACAAACTTGCGCGCAAACTCCGCATCCCTTGCAAAATTCCAAATCAAAATCAGAAATTGGTTTATTTTTGAAATTTTCCGAAGTTTTCGACGCTTCATTTTTTTTGCGTTTTCTCATCGCGATGCAAGCATCCGGACAAAACGGAACGCAATTTGAACAACCAATGCATTTTTCCGCGTCTATTTGCGGATGAGCATATCCCCAATCACCAGTCTTGGGAGCTTCATCTAAGTCATTATTTATGATTACATCTTTTTCCATATATTTAAAAAATTCTAAAGCGAATCATATCCGACATAAATTGCCGCAATATTTTTTTCTGTTAATTCCTTACCCAATTTTGGCGTAAAATATTCCCGAAAAATATCCGCCACCGAATCCAAAGAAACCAGATCGGTCAATTGAATAAGTTTTCCGACCAAAACAACATTAGGACTGGAATTTCCAGTTATTTCCAGCGCCATCCCGTTTCCATCCACCACATTTATTACGCCTTCAAAATCAGGAATTTTCTTTTTTATTTCTTCCTTGGTGGATTTTGAATTTATGATAAGCAACTCATTTTTATCCAAATTTTTAATAATTTCCGGATTTCCCATAACCGTTTCATCCATCACAACCACCACATCTGGGTCAACGATCGGCTCTTGCGTTCTTATTTCCTTGTTGGAAATTCGCAAAAACATCTTGGTTGGAGCTCCACTTCTTTCCGGACCGAAATATGGAAAAGCTTTCACAAATTTTCCTTCGCGCACGGCTGCATAAGCCAAAAGCTCCGAAGCAGTTTTAGCGCCCTGACCACCACGAGCAAAAAATATTATCTCCAACACATCCTTGTGCGATTTCATTTTTATTTTTCATTATTACGAATAACATAATTTTAGCACAAAACCATCAATTTAAAAACCCGGCATCTTATGATTAAGACACCGGGCGCAACTTCTCGCAAAAATTGATAAAAAACAGATATGAGCGCTCCAATCTTTGCTATCAAAGATCAGCATCTGCTCCAATAACACGAACTGCTTTTATCTCACTCAATAATATTTGTATTTGTCCCCCTTTGATAGATAATGCATTTTCTTCCTTAAGAACAGCTTCTCCCAAGCAAAAGGTTCTTCGCCCTATCCCATTGAAGAAAATCTCCACTTCGGTTTCAGCGGAAAATTTTCCGCCATCCTTAATCAAACTTTTCAATTGAACAGCCGCATCCGTAGACATACCAACCTCCTTTCCGTTTTTTTTATTTCATTTTTGTGAAAATAGATCTTGTATTCATTTTTTAAAAAAACAAAAAACCGACCTTGGAGGTCAGCTTATTTTCATCGGAAATGTTTCAATCTTTTATCTTTTTCCAGCAAAAACAAACTGACCTTTTTGATCGGTAAAATAAAAGAAAAACCAACTTGTATTTTTTTGAATCATTTCCTTCATATAAATGATATTACAGCAAAAAAAGAAAAAGTCAATATATCTAGTTTCTGCGTCTTTTGATTAGGGCTATCAGGGTTTTTAGGACGATGAGAATATCCAAACGCAATGACCAATTTTCAATATAATAAACATCCAGTTTATATTCATCTTCAAAATCCAAATCCGATCTTCCGGAAACTTGCGCCATTCCGCTTATGCCCGGTTTTATGGTTAGAAGTCGGCGATGATATTCATTGTATTTTTCCACTTCCCTTTCTTGATGCGGACGCGGACCAATAAGACTCATTTCTCCCTTGAAAACATTAAAAAGCTGCGCCAGCTCATCAATGGAATATCTTTCAATGAAATTTCCCACTTTTGTTTTCCGCGGATCATCTTTGATTTTGTAGAGCGGTCCTTTTCGGATACTTCTCTCTTTAATCAATTTATTTTCATATTCCAAGGCTTTTTTTCCTTCTTCTGTGTTTGGATTGGTGCAAAAATCCTTTTTCATATAACGAAATTTATATACATTGAATTTTTTTCCATTGCTTCCAATTCTTTCATTTTTATATATAATCGGGAAACTGGTTTCCAGCCAAATCGCCAAAGCAACAATCAGCATTATGGGAGAAAAAACAATAATTAAAATTGTCGATCCAACCAAATCAAATATTCTTTTCAAAATTCTTCCCCAGCCTTCCAACGGAGTATGTTTCACTTCAATTATCGGTTCGCCATTAAAAATTCCCGGCTCCAATTTGGCCGTTTGAAAAGTAGTTGGAATAAATTTGTAGACAATATTATTTATAGCGCAATAGTCAATAAGTTTTTCTTGTTCCGAATCAGTCAAGGTGGAATCGCAAATGATTATTTCATCCACACCTCTTTCCTTGTTTATTTCTTTGATAACGCGGACGCTTCCCGTGTTGATATGCTCAACAATTCTGTAACCCAAATTTGGATTGGATTTTACAAAGTCGCTCACCTTTTTCATTTTTCCATTATTTCCAATAAGCAACAATCGATATATTCCAATTCCTTTTCTAACCAAAAACCATTTCTGCAATTTCTGCAAAAGATATCGGCCGGCTGTCACATAAAAAACTGTCAAAAACCAACCGGCTAAAATTATAAACCGGGAAGAAAACCATTCTCTTTTCAAAAATATGGTTACAATAATCACAACCAAAGAAATCGAAGTGGCTTTGAAAACTGTAACCGCTTCTTTCCAAAATTTTCTGGTAACCCTAATGTTATACAGTCCTTCCAACGCGTACACTCCGATGAAAAGAGGAAGCACATAGGAAACAATTTTCATATATTGAACAAAGGGGAAAATATATAATTTAGGTTTAAGCGCTAAAATTTCCGGAATATCTCGAATAGAAAATGCGCTAACAGCCGCCAGCAATATCATTGCCACGTCAATTGGAATTTGAACGGCGCTAAAAAGTAACTCTGATCTTTTTTTCATAAAAAATAAACTATCAATTCTTTGAAATTATTAATTATCAGAACAAATCTATAAGCCGGATTCTGTCGTGCCTGCCTATCGGCAGACAGGGGCAATAATTTATCTAGATCCGACGTTGCCGTCGGATTCAAGCGACACTTTCAATATTTCCTAGGGGAATATTGAACACGATCTTGCATCCAAGTAAGGATTTAGCCGTTTCACTCCCGACGTTGCCGTCAGGACTCGCCCTTTCTTTCAAAAGGGCGCTCGATTTTTTCAAATCAAAGCGTCTCTGCTCGCACCTCTATCCCGATAAAATCGAGATGACGGGCGTTACCCGCTACCCTTGCTCCAATAAAATCAGAGCGGAATGTCCGGACTTTCCTCCCCGTATTTTTGTAAAAATACGCGGTAATTGCCCAATTTGTTCTGATAATTCATACTTTCAAAGAACTTTTCCATATTATAGCATAACCTATATAGTATACCAAAAAATCAATATATTGTCAACATTTTTCCCGGCTTGTTTTCCTTGACTTGATTATTCTTTATTTCTGGAAAAATACCAATTATATATTTCCTTGGTCGCCGGCACAGCAATTGAACTTTCATTGCCAACGCCTTCCACGAGAATAATCATTGCAATTTCCGGATTTTCATAAGGCGCAAAAGACACAAACCATATATGGGTTTTGTTGTCGCCACCAAATTGGGCAGTTCCGGTTTTTCCCGCTATTTCAACTGTAGAATTTTTCAAATATTGAGCTGTTCCGTCCGTAACAGTTTTTCTCATCCCTTCTTTCACAACTTTTATTATATCAGAAGATATTTCCGTATTGCGTATTATTTTCGGATCAATATTTACTACGTCTCCATCATTTCTTTTTATTTGAGAAACCAGGTGCGGTTGAAACACTTTGCCTCCATTAGCAATTGCAGCGATGCTATTAACTATTTGGAGGGGCGTCGCAGTTATGTATCCTTGCCCGATAGAAGCGTGATAACTGTTTCCGATATACCATTTTTCCCCTGTTTTGTCTTTTTTCCATTGCTCGTCAGGAATAAATCCATTAGCCTCTCCGCCAATATCAATTCCCGTCTTATTCCCATATCCAAAAAGATTATAATATTTTTTCATACGTTCAATTCCAAGACCCTGAATATTTCCGTATCCTCCGCCGATTGTATAGAAAAAAATGTCATTACTTTCCGCTATGGCTGAGCGCACATCGCTTGGTCCGTGAACTTTCCAATCGCCAAAAGAAAAACCTCCGATATTTAAAGACCCTCCCAGCCCGCTAATTATAGTTGATGGGGTTATCACTCCCTCGGACAACGCTGCAGTTGCCAAAACAGGCTTTACGGTTGATCCCGGAGCATATTCTCCGGAAATCGCCCTGTTAAAAAGAGGCTTGGCGGGATCATTGGCTAATTTTGAATATTGTTCTTGAGAAATTTTTTGAGCAAAAAGATTGTTATCATAACTGGGAAGATTAACCAAAGATAAAATCTCTCCATTTTTCGGGTTCAAGGCGATCGCTGCCGCAGTTTTAACATCTGTTTTTTCAAGAAGGCTTGAAAGTGAATCATATATTTTTTTCTGAAGACCGGAATCAACAGTGAGAATCAGATCACTTCCTGGCTTGGGGTTTATTATACCCACTTCTCTTTTTGCATTTCCCAAAGAATCAACTTCAACTTGAAACGCTCCGTGAACTCCTCGCAAATATTTTTCATATGATTTTTCCACTCCCTGTTTTCCGATATAATCAGTCAACAAATAACCGCTTTCTTTTTCCAATTCTTTTTTTTCCACTTTTCCTTCATATCCCAAAATGTGCGAAAAAATAGCGCTGTCGACATAACTTCTCACGGCGGTTTTTTCAATTCTTATTCCGGGAAATTCATTGGCTTTTTCCATAATAAAAAGCATTTCATCCTGACTAGCATTTTCTTTCACAAGAATCGGATTAAAAGAAAATTCATCGGCATTTTCTATTTTTTCCGTAATTTCATTTTTATCAACTTTCAACACGTCCGCCAATTTAGAAATAACCGCGTTTAATTCATCATTATTTTTTGGCGCATCAAGAGGAACCAGGACAATGTCCACACTAGGAACGTTATTCACCAATGCAAAACCATGACGATCGAATATTTTTCCGCGAGGAGCTTTTATGGCAATAGAGCGAATGCTGTTTCCTTTGGCAATCTCTTGGTAATAATGACCTCTGATGACACTCAAATAAACTACTCTTCCCGCCAAAATAAAAATTAAAAAAACAATAAAATACCACAAAAAATCCAACCATCTTTTTTCAAGAGATTTTTCCATCCTAGCCGCTTCTTTTTCCGTTGCAGTCAGGACATAGTCTTCAATTTCCATTCCGCGTAAAATTTTATTTTTTATCCTCATCATAAAATATTTTATACAAAACCGGGTTTTATGTAAATAAAAAATATTTCTTTATTTTCTTGATAACAAAAAACCAGAAAAAGAAAAAAATGAAATTATACATTGATATTATTGTCAGGGATTTTATCAACGGAAAAAAATTGGAAAATTCACTTCCAATTCCCGCTATTCCAAAATTATAAAAAATCAGCATAATTTTTTCTCCAATTGTGGACAAGAGAACAAGAAAATAAATAACCACCATTCCGCTGGCGTTCATTTCAACTCGAAAACGTTTAGAAAGAAAACTCACCCCGTAAACAAGAAGAATAAAAATTATCGCATAACTTCCCACAAAAGAAAATGAAATTAAATCGTACAAAATTCCCAAAAAAACAGCCCACCAAAAAAATAAATTGAATCCATCAATAATCGCCCAAGCTAGCACAAGCATAAGGACAAAGTCCGGCATATGCCCGAAAGAAAAAAACAAAGGAACAGCCGATGTCTGTATGGACAAGGAAACTAACATTATCGCAAAGTAAACAAAAAATTTTTTCATTTTTATTTATTTCCCTTGATTATAAAAACTGTGTCTAATTTTGAAACATTTATTGGGGAAGCTATTATGGCTTGTTGAAAAAGATGATCTTCCGACGGTCTGACTTCTTGAACAACACCCAACAAAAGACCCCTGGGAATATCACTAGCCATTCCAGAAGTTATAACTTCGTTTCCCACTGAAACAGAATCCGTTTGCAATATCGCATCCACCACCATCCCAAGACCATATTCTCCTTTCGCGATGCCCTTGGCTCCGGTCTGAGAAACAACCACATTCACCGCGCTTTTGGAGCTGGATAATAGAATGACTTTGGAAAAGCTGGGAAAAACTTCTTGTATTCTTCCTATCAATATTCCTTTTGAAACTATAACCGCCATTCCTTCTTTCACTCCACTGTTTGATCCTTTGTTTATTTCTATCCAATTTCCAAATCCTTGCGAATCTCCTCCAATTATTGTCGAGGCTTCCAAGCTAAACTCTTCACGAGGAATCAGTCCAATTTGCTCTCGCAAAAAAATATTTTCTTTTTCCATATCCCTAAGTCTGGAATTTTCAGAAATCAAATCAATATTTTCTCTCATTAATCTTCCATTTTCCGAATTAAGCTGTCCAATGGAAAGAAAAAAATCTTTCACATTTCCGATTCTATACGAAACAGAATACGCTGCCATTTGAAAAGGATAAGCAATTCTTATGAAAACAAAACGAACAGGATCAAAAAAATTTTTAGGATTTAAAAAAACAAGCAATCCGAAAATTGCCACCATCACCACAACTTTTATAATTCTTCCGAAATAATTTTTCTTCATTTTTGTTTAAAAAATAAAAAACTACCTCAATTTTTTCTCCTCCTGATCTTCCACAAGAACTTCCTGAAGCAATTCAAGATCTTCAAGAACAATGCCAGTTCCACGCACAACTGCGGTTAGAGGATCTTCCATCATACGCACGGGGATCTCCGTTTGATCTGCAACAAGTTTATCCAAACCGCGAATAAGACTGCCTCCTCCTGCCAGAATAATTCCTCTTTGCATAATGTCAGAAAGAAGCTCCGGCGGAGTTTCTTCAATAACAGTTTTTATATTATTCACAATTATTCTGATTGATCGCGAAATCGCTTCCCTGATTTGATCATCGTTAACAACGACTTCTTTGGGAAGTCCGCTGACAAGATCTCGACCTCGCACAGCATAAGTTAATTTTTCTTCTTGATCATACGCGCTCCCAATCATAATTTTTATATCTTCAGCCGTTCTCTCTCCTATCAAAAGATTGAATTCGTCTCGACAATATCTGATAATATCTTCATTCATCTCATCGCCAGCCACCCGAAGACTTCTGGCAGAAACAATGCCGCCCAAGGAAATCACAGCAATTTCTGAAGTTCCTCCTCCAATATCAACAACCATATTACCGCGAGCTTCAATGACAGGAAGTCTTGCTCCGATAGCCGCAGCCATTGGCTCTTCTATCAGATAAGCTTCTCGAGCTCCCGCGTTTATCGCGGCATCTATCACAGCCTTTTTCTCCACTTCGGTTATTTCCGAAGGAATACCTATCAGAACTCTGGGTCTGGGCATAAACGAAAAAGATTCTTTATGCACCTTATCAATAAAATATTTTAACATTTGTTCGGTAACTTCAAAATCACTAACCACTCCATCCACAAGCGGTCGTATGGCAACAATGTGTCCCGGTGTTTTTCCCACCATTCTTTTAGCTTCTTTTCCTATGGCCAAAATTTGACCGGTTCTCTTATTCATCGCCACCACCGATGGTTCATTTATCATAATCCCTTTTCCTTTTACATAAACAAGGGTATTGGCGGTTCCCAAATCAATACCAATATCATTGGAAAAATTTCCAAAAAGATTGCCTGTTATTTTTCTTGAAATTTTTTTAAATCCAGCTATCATAAATAATTCTTTTTTAAAAACAAAAAGCTTTTGTTAAGCCTAGTTAAACCCCTTTTAAAGTTAGCCTTGTCTCAATTTATGATACATTGAATACGCCCCGGTGTCAAAAACAAAAAATTAGCCTATTTTTAAAAATAATTAAGAAAAACCTTCCTGATTTATTTTCTCAGAAAGGTTTCCAAATAAACACCAAGAACTGTTTTTATCTAACTCTAATCACAATATATTTTGTGTCTTTATTTCCAGCCTTGTCAAAAGCGGTCACTCGCAAAGTATATATTCCAGGGGTAGTTTTCGCTGGAATAACAAATGACTTCGATTTAGTTTCTTTAGTTTTTCCATTGAAAGAATATTTGTAGTGATGCACCTTAGTATTGTCTTTAGCCTTCCACCAAACTTTTTCTCCGCGATGTTTAGACAAAAGGGATGGCAAATCATAAACATCGGGATCTTCCGTGTCAACTTTTACCGAATATTTAGAAGATTCATCTACCTTATTTCCATTTGCGTCATAAAACTTAAACTTAACAGAATAACTTCCATCTTTTTTCATTTTTATTTTCGACTTCCAACTGCCGTCGCCATCTATTGACGATATTTCTTTGAGATCACCATCTATATAGGCTTCAACTTTTCCACCTCCCAATCCCTCCGTTTCTCCCTTAAAAGAAAAACTCTCAGATTTAGAATAAACTTTTTTTGAAGAAGATATTTCTTGAGTGCCATTATTCGATTTAAATTTTGGTTTTTCAACATCAATCTCTTGCGCATTAACAATATCTTCCAAACTATCTTCCTCCTGTTCTTGTTGTAATTCCTGCTGTTGTTCTTGCTGCTCCTGCTGCAATTCTTGTTGTTCTTGTTGTTGTTCTTGTTGTTGTTCTTGCTGTTCTTGCTGTTGCTCTTCTTGTTGTTCTTGTTGTTCTTGTTCTTGTTCTTGCTCGCCAGACAAAACCGGCGCGCTTATAGAAACTCCGGAAACAGAAGAAAGAATGTCAGTTCCAAGACCATCATCGGCAATAACATCACTGTCCGTATAATTTTCTGAACCTACGTAAGTCAAAGAAATGCTTTCATCAACAACTTCACCAATAGCTTGAAAATTCAAAGTTGCCACCAAGCCAGTTGTCACATTCACTCCGGGAGATGGTTTGGCCAAAGTAATATCCAATGTTCCGGTTTCGCTATTATGTTCTATAATCTCGCATATTCTTTCCGGGTCTTCCGCATCGCTGCAATCCAAAGCGGCGTCAAAAATAGAATTAGTCAAATCCCAACCTAAAAGCTGAAACACCGAAGGATCATAATTGACAATAGCTCTAGTCGCAACAATGTCATTACTATGCGTATTGAGAATAATATCCAAATCAAAAAGATCTTGATTGCTTAGCGTCAAAGTATTTTCTCCACTTTCGGAATCTTGCAAAATCAAATCTGCTCCGGCTATGGCGTCCGAAGTTGTTTGAATTTTAAGAGAAACAATAGAAATTATGGCCGCAAAATTGCCTGCCACAAAGGCCACAATAAAAACTGCTTTCCAGGTTTTTATTTTAGTTTTTTTCATAAAAACAAAAGTTCTTCCAATCCAATTATATGTTTGCGCGGCTATAACATCAATTTTTCTTTTTTTGTTTTTGTTTAGATTTTGTTGGTCATTTTCCATAGGAAAATAAGATTAAAAAAATTATTTTTATATATTTAAAACCTGATGGTTCTTATGACATCAGACCGGGTAACTATCCCTTTCAATTCTCCTCCTTCACAAATAACCGGCACTGTGCTAAATCTGGTATCCTTAAAAACATTCAATAATTTTTCAATATCATCCTCTTCGCAAACTGTCACACATTGTTCAGTCATTATGTCTTTGGCTGTCGAATTAATCAGTTCAGCTATCTGTTTCTTTTCAGTCGAACTCATTTTCCCGGAAAATTTTGTCTTTCTGATGAAATCAATGTAGGAAGGCAAATGGAAATTAAAAGAATCTTTCACAAAAAAATCTGTTTCTGTTATTATGCCCACCAATTTTCCATCATCCACCACCGGAAGACCATGAATTCTGTTTTCTATGAGAATATTCGCCACCTGATCAATTCCATGATCCGAAGAAACCGTTATAACGTCTTTCGTCATTATATCCTTTACTTTCATTTTTTCAAAAGTTATTTAATTACCTGCTTAGATTATACCACAAAAAATATTTCCCTGAAACATATGAAATATCTCCTATTCAAATTTGTAACATTTGATGCTATAATACTATCATAAATAATTAAATAAAAAAAGTATGCTTCTAAAAATAATTTATACTCTTTTCCTCGCCTTACTGGTAGCTTTGTTTGTGGGACTGGGAATTGACGCTTTTTATCCGGGACCGCAAGCGCCGGAATATCCAATCGCCCTGCAAGAAACAACCATAAAACCAGGCGCCGAAGAAACCCCGGAACAGAAAAAAATAAGACTGGAATATGAACAAACTCAAAGAAGCTATGAAAAGGAAATGAAAGTCTATAATCGCTATGTCTCCATCATTTCTCTCGCCGCTTCCATTATTATTCTTATTCTCAGCTTAACATTGCTAACAAAAATAAAAATGATTGCCGACGGAATTCTTTTGGGAGGAGTTTTCTCGACAATCTACAGCATTATTCGCGGGATTATGGTAGATGATTCCAAGTTCAGGTTTCTAGTAGTCGTCGTTGGACTTTTAATCGCGCTTTCTTTGGGCTATATAAAGTTCATTCGTCCCAATAAAGAAAACCTCTTGGAAAAATAAACGAAAGAAACATAAAAAAATCACCCCGAAAAAAATTGGGGTGATTTTTTGTTAGCCCAAAAACATTATTCTTTTAAAGACAAAGACCAAACAGCGCAAAGAATAGAAATTAACATCCATTGAGTTCCAGCCAACCACAATTCCACCTCAAAAAGTGAAACATAGGCGGAAAGAATAACAGTCACCACTGAAAGCGCCAACGTAATTTTTGACAACATTGCATTTTTCATATATCCACCTCCAATCTATTTTTTATTTTACATTTATTTTTATTTCTCTTCGCATTTCCACTATACCACAATCTTAATATGTTTTCCAAAATTCTCCGCTTTTGATGTCAGCCATCAATTTCTTTTTATTTAAATAAGATTCATCCAATTTTTCCAACTCTCTTTCCACTTCGTCCTTCTCAAATTCTCCTTTTTCCAATTTGCTAAAAAACACAAAATAGGAAACTTTTCTCGAACCGGTGGGAAATTTTTTCTCCACTTTCATTTCTTCGTTTATTTTCGATTCAATTTCATTAAAATATTGCCTGAATTTTTCCAAATATCCATTTACTCTCGATAATTCCATCTCCAATTTAATTTCATCCAAACATATTTCGTCCAAATAATACACTCCGTAATCAAATACATTTTGAAATATCACTAACATTTTTTTCCAAGAATCCTTCAAGTCCCCTCTGTTTGTTATGGTTTTATTTTTTATTCCCTCTATCACTTCCTTAACCGCAGAAATTCCGCCGATAACTGAATTTTTCATAACATCCAAAAGACTATTTCCTTGTATTATATCAACCTTTCCATTTCTGGCAGTTTCATTTACTTTCTCCAAAAGTTTCGGCATCTTTTCGTCAATAAACTTTTTGGTTTCCGAAATGTCTATTTCAGCAACTTCTTCCAATTTCTTTTTTTCTTCAGCTTCAAGTTTCTCTATTGCATCAAGCAATGAAAAATATTCTTTTTCCATCAAATCCATAATTCCCCTAAGAACAGCTTCATTATTCTTCAGTTTTTCCGAATTATCAATTTTTTCAAAAAAATTCTCCATAATTTATTTTATTCTGTTGTTTTTCCGTCGAATTCCGCTTCATTGGATTCGGCTTCTTCTTTTGTGGCTCTGACAATGCCGTCTTTGTGGTGAGCGGGCGAATAAATCGTATAGAGTTTTAAATCTTCAGTTTCGGAAGTGTTGATAATATTATGTTGGGCGCCGGCAGGAACAATAATTGCCACGCCATCTTTCAAGTCATATTCATTTCCGTCGATTATGCATTTTCCTTCTCCTTTTTCAAAACGAAAAAACTGATCATTCTCCATATGAACCTCCATTCCAATTTCTTCTTTTGGACGAAGACTCATAAGAACCAATTGACTGTTTTTTCCAGTATAGAGCACTTTGCGAAAATTAGAATTTTCCATAGTGTCTCTTTCAATGTTAGCGCAAAATCCTTTCATATTATTTTTTATTAATGATTATTTTAATTATAAAGATAGTCGCCTATAATTACAACCAGTGTCAAATTCTATTTCAATGCCCTTTCCAATGTATCATCCAGATTAGAAACAATGTCAAAATCTTTTATATTTTCTTTTTTTAACCACCTATATTCAGTATGTTCCCAGTCCAATTTTATTTTCGGTTTTTTCTTCAACTCAACCAACACTGGATTTATTATCCAAGTCTTGCCAATTGCCTCGTCGTTAAATTCATAATACTTGGCAACTTTGATATTTTTTACCAAATCTTTTACAATTCCCAATTCCTCACTAATTTCTTCCAATGCTTTATCTTGAACTGATTTTATCTCATCGAGATAGCCAGCAATAGTATTCCACTTGCCTTGATATGCGCGCACCTTATCGCTTCGCTTCAATAATAAAAATTCATCGTCAACTTTGACAAGAACAGTAACGACCGGAGCAATATCAGAATTAGAATAATCAATCCTTCCGTCTGAGAATTTTGGTAATTTTTTTGAAAATTGTTTTATAATATCAAGCATAATCAGTTCAGCTTAAAAGCCATTATGTTTTTTGCCTTTTCATCAGGAGTGTTTGAATAAAATGGAATTTCTTTGTAAACTTTCATATTTATATTATCACATTTAATAATTCAGGAAATTCAATCGTTCCCATATCTTTCATTGTATAATGTTCGTATTTTTTGAGTTCAATGATTTCACTGCCCAAGACTTAGTGATAAATATCAATGCTTTTCTTCCCATCGTCCTCCTCATCATCTGCTGTGAACATTACGATTCATTCATACTTTTTTCCACCTTCCAGATACACGGGCATATTATTGCTAATAGCTTCGAAACAAGGAGATAAACGATTGGCTAATTTATCACCAACCAACCTTAGCGATTCTTCCTTGCTAACAAATTTACACTCGCTTATTTCCTCTTGCGGTATTCGTATCTGACTAATTTGCTCATCCATTAATTCTCCTCCATAAAAAATGAACTGGATATTCTCATCTTTAGTTGAATATCCACTATCTTTGGGTGACATATAGTCAATACAAAGCAACTGACAGCTCTTTAACCAAATACCTATCTCCTCTTTAACTTCACGCAAAGCCGCATCTCTTGGCGATTCATCTTTATCAATCACCCCACCTGGAACTGACCAATGATTTTTGTAAGTTGGTTTTACTAATAGAATTTCCCCGACATTATTAAAAACAACAACTCCGGAAGCCATTCTCTTCGCAGGTAAATTTTTTATGTATTCTTGATCATTCATAAAATTCTGCCATGCTCTTTACTATAATTTAATTTTATTTTTTAACCTTAAACATTGCTCCATGCCCAGGAATAACATAATCAGCCAGTGCCAAAACCCTTTGACGACTTTCTTTCAATTTTTCCATATCACTGGCATATGGATCATTGTCTTGAGGATGGTTTTCTTTCCACCAAACATCTCCAACAATAGCCACGATTCCATCTTTAGTATTAACCAAAATAGTCAGACCGTCGTAATTGTGCCCCGGAGTTTTTATAATTCTAATATCCTCAGTAAATTGTTCTTTCCATTCATCAGCTTTTTGCCCGTCCCAAAGTCCCCAATATTCTAAATTTTTAGCCTCAGGAAACATTCCTATATTGCGATAGTGGTCTAGGTGAGAATGGGTAATAATAACCAAATTCACATCTTCTATTTTCAATCCTTCTTTTGCCAAAGCGTCCACCAGAACATTCTGGCTTTCTAAGACACCCGGATCAACCACAATAACCCATTCGCCATCACGAATCAAAACGCAAGTGGTGGATGTTTTTTCTTCACCCGATTCATCGACTGAATCCGCATTAGTAAATCCTGTAATTAAAATTTTTACTTCAGCCATAAAGTTATTTTATTTTCTGATTAAAATTTACGATTATACCTTTGCTATGAATCAAAAACACGAAAATATCACCAACAAAAAACAATAAAAAACCACGCTATTCACTAAACTTTTTCCAACATTAAAATCTTACCTTTAAATCCTCCTCTGATTTCTGCCTTAGCTTTTTGGACTTTTCTAACTGTTTCTAAATCCAAGCCATTGATTTCTAAAATAGTATCTATTAGTTCCATCACATCAGCCAACTCTTTAGTTATATGTTCTATACCCTCAGCGTTTGCCAATTCGTGAGCCTCTTCTTCAATTTTTTTCGATAAGTATTTCCTATACTCTTCGTCTTCCATAATTCTCATTTTTACTTTCTCGCCTGTTCGTCCCTCTACAATTTCAGGGATTTTATCTCTAACCAGTTTCGGATACTCGTTTTCTTTCTCTAAACTCGTTTCAAAATGCTTAAATTCCATATTCATATTTTTTATTTAACTTTCTACTAAATATTCATATCTCCAGTATACCCCACTTTTTAACCACGAGAAAGGAAACGTCTATCATTTTATATATCAATATATTAATGGTCGAATATTCAGAACTATTTGAAAAATAATAGCCAATATTATAACGATAACCGGTAAAAAATATCGAACAAAAATCTTATTTTTGTGTTTATCCTTAATTAATTTCCACTTATGCAAATAATATGGAATGCAAGCTTCATCATGTCCAAACTCAGCCTTTGAAAGGACACATCCTTTCATTATAATATATTGTAATTGCAAAATTATTTCCCCGATAATAATCAGCCACCAAGAAAATAACAAAAAAGAAAATACAAAAATAAGATTAATTATCAAATGAACCCAGAATATAAAACTGTAATCATTATTGTCCTTATTAGTCATAAAATATATTTTCCACCTAAAGCTTTAATGGTTTTTTCCATTTGACTAAAATAACCAATCCCACAATCACAAAGGTTGTCATTGCCATCATAGAGATACGATAGTTGATTGGCTGACTTCCTAAAATCGCTAGGGTTCCGCCCCATGTCAACGGCCCAAACAATGTAGCAAATCGTTCAAACAATACATAGAATGAAAAACCATAACCAAGTTCTTCTTTTTTTAAAATTTCACTTAAATATGCCCTCGTAACGGCCCAGATAGAACCTATTAAAAGACCTACTGTCACGGAAAATATCGAGAAATAAAATAAATTCTTGGCTATAGCAATCAGCGGAATCAATATTATCCAGCCAGCCAAAATATATTTCAATGTTTTAAGTGCTCCAATTTTGTCCGCAACCCAACCAGAGACAAGTCCTCCAACAGCTGACATCGCCAAAATAGCCATTAATAAAATATTTTTTGTCATATCAGATACAGCAAAAACCCTTTCCATATATATTGAATAGTTATTTGTGATTGTCACCATCGCATCATTAAAGAAAAAGAATGAGACAAGCATTGGAGCTGCAACGGAAATAGAGAAAAATGCAATCATCTTCTGGAAATATTCTTTTTCTCCTTCTCTCACTGAACACATATCCAACTTTTTTATTTTTGGCCGACTATCAACAAATCCAATCATCATCGGCAATGACAAAATGATAAATAAAAACAACGAAGGAAAAAGCGGTTGCAATCTTGTCGCGGACAAAGGAATCGCAATTAAAAGTCCTGACACCTGACCAAGACTATTAGCAAATTGACCAATGCCAGAAACTCTCGCTCTATATTTCACACTCGAAACATCTTCAATCAAAGTGTTGTAAAATACAAAAGAAAGTTGATAAAAATATTGACCCAACAAAAACAAGATAGTAACAACAAAAATATATTGTGTTCCCATATAGGCAAAAACTGTGGCAAGACCATAACTCAGAAAAGTTCCCATGGTGGCAACATTCAATAAATATTTCCTACCACCATATTTATCAGTAAAAGCAGCTAGTGCAGGAGCTGAAAAAAGAAGCATTATTGATGTTATAGCGAAAATCGCATTGTACCAAAAATCAGATAGACCACCATCAATAACCATCCATTGAGAAAAGTATAAAACGAAATTTATAAACACTATTGAATTAGCAAAATCATACAGTGACCACTGAAATAATCTTTTTTTATTCATCTCTTTATTTTTTTAAACTCAACTATTAATTAAAAAACTTTTTAATGTTCGGCTTGAAATATTTTTCGCCTTTAACCATTTTGTATTGATGATAATCTTTGCTCATATGCGATTTGTGCACTTCTTCAAAAATTGCCTCAATCTCATTTCGCAATCCATGCTCCAAGATTGTGCCATAAACGCCATATAGAATATCGCATAATTCCTTGGCAATATTTTCTAAGTCGCCATTCTGCGCGCCTTCGATATATTCTCTGACCTCTTCGTCCATTAATTTGTGCCGCAATTCAAATCTATCCCTCGGGATCAAAGATGGTTTTTTCAGCGCGGGAACTTTGAATTTTTTATGAAAAATATTTACCAATTCTAATTCTTTTTGCATATTTTTTTCAAATACTAAATTATAGCCTTTTTTGCTTCAATTTTTTTACCAAAAAACCTGCTGCCCAAAATATTAAATTTATCAGTTAAATCAGTCGAGTAAAAATCATAAAGACCGCCCTTTGTTAATTCTCTTTCTATTTCTGGATGCCTTAACAAATAATCCTTTAATTTCTTTGCCACAATCTTTTCTTCAGAAATAACGTTTATGTCTTTACCTACAATTTTTCTTATTTTTGACTCAAAAATTCCATAATGAGTACAACCAAGAATAAGGGTGTCTATTTTTTTATTAATCAGTGGTTTCAGGTACTTTTTTAATAATATGTCCACTATTTTTGAATTGTGCTCGCCTGCTTCAACTATGGGCGCAAGCAATGGACAAGCATTCTGATATATTTTTACACCATTATCAATTTTTAGAAGCTCTCTCATAAACGACCCTGATGACACAGTGCCTTCCGTAGCCATAATGCCAATCCTTTTATTCTTGGTTTTTGTGACTGCAAGTTCAGCCACAGGGATAATAACACCCAATACTTTTTTATTTGGATAATGAACTGGAAGATATTCTTGTTGAATTCTTCGGAGCGCATCGCTCGATGCTGTATTGCAAGCAAAAATTATTAGTTCGCATTTTTTGCTGAATAAAAAATCTGCAGCTTGCTTTGTAAACTCATAAATAATTTCTTTTGAACGAGACCCATAAGGAACACGAGCAGTGTCACCCAGATAAACATAATTATGTTTGGGCAATTCTTTCACAATTCCCTTCATAATATTTAATCCTCCAAATCCAGAGTCAAATATGCCAATTGGTTTATTTTTATTCATAATGCATTGATTACTTAAACTCATCATACCTCAATTTTCCACCTTGATTAGGAATTTTTTGTTTTATTTTAGACTTATCCAAAATAATTCTCCACCGCAAATTCAAACTGTTTCAAAAATATCTCTTTGAAATATGAAATATTATTTTGCTCATAAAACAACAACATCGCCTTTTTATATTCGCCTTCGTCCATGCTGCGGTAAGAAAGAGGACAAGAATCAAAAGACTGCAAAATTGCATTACCACCCAAGCGACTGGTGCGTTTATTACCATCCACAAACGGCTGAATGTATGCGATAAGAAGCATCAGGATAACTGCTTTTTCGAAAACGTTTTCCGTTTTGTTTACCAACTTGCAAGTTTCTTCCAACGATTCTCTGATTTGAAACTCATTGTCCAGTGGTCTATAATTTGTGCCAGTTATTCCGACTAAAGTTTTTCTCAGGTTTTTGGTCACATTCAAACTATCCACCAATAAAGAATGGACATTCTCTATCTTGGGAACCGATATTGATTGAAATTCATTTTTATTGCTACCAATATATTCCAAGGTTTTTTTATGATTGAGAATCATAGTCGCCTCTTCTTTGGTGTGACCAGACGCTTCTTTCTGATTTTTAATCAGTTGCTCAGTTTCCAAAAGACTATAAGTGTTTCCTTCAATTCGAGAAGACTTCCAGCTAAAGTCGATATTTAGCCTTTCAATTTCCTTTTTCAGAGCATCCGCAGGAATGTTTTTAATTTTATTCCTGTAAATTTCATTCAACTTTAAGAGTTTATCTTTTTCAGCCTCGGTAAATACATTCTGTAGTTGTCCGAAAATATCAAAATTGAATTTTTCTCTACTTTTTCTCTGGTCAGATTCTAGGGAAAAATATTTATCAACATCAAACTTTTTTATAATTGGATATTTGGAAGAAAGTTGATAGGTAACAGCTCGCCCAACCGTCCCTTGTCTTTCTATTAAGTCAGCCTGAATCATCTTTTCTAAATCTCTGGAGATGGTCATTCTAGTTACTTTGCCCAGTTCTTTCTCTATATGCTCAATTATTTGACCGCCAAAAACACTCCCCTTTTCTTCAATAAGGGAGAGGATTATTTCTTGTCTTTTATTTAATTTTTCAACATTCGTATTCATACGATTATATCTAATGTAACATTTTTATGCTTTAATTGTAACATTTATGTTACAATTAGTCAACCAGATTGCAGCTTTTTTTAAATAAACAGCTTTAATAAGCCATAATTCTTGTAACACATTAGTTTCGTGGCACACAAAGTCAAGGCGACTTATCCACTCCAGCAGGGAACGGAGGCAATAGCAAAAAATGCCATTTTACGCCTACTTTTTTGCAAAAAAGCCTTCAGGGAAGTTTTTTCCTGAAGGCTTTTTTAATGACTAAGCTTAGTCAAATTTTATTTTTTCCTCGCCGAGGAAAAGAACATTTTATCAACCAGCGCTTGGTCTGACCAAGCCCGACATCTTGCAGGCGCCTTTACCGGGACCCGAAGGAAACAATTCATAAATATCCTTGAGCGGAAAACCAGTGATACGAGAAAGCGTTCTGACTTGAGGAGAAATCCCGTTTTCCTTATAATAATCCTGCAACGAGATCATTACTTTGTGATGCTCATCGGTTAATTTGTCGATGCCTTCGAGCTGCCTGACATAGTCAACCCAATCTTCATCCCACTGCTTAAAGCTAGCCAAAAAACCATCTTCATCTAACTGATAAACCTTGCCATTGTGCTCGATTGTTTCCATTTTCAATTCCCTCTCTTCTTTTTTTTGTTTTGTCTTATGTTCCTGTTTTTAATAGCATCAGAAACTAATTTCATAAATATGAAAAAATTCTAGCAAAATCAACAATAAAAGTCAACAGTTTAAAACATCTTGTTTTGACACATTAGCTTCGTGGAACACGAAGTCAACTTGAAGTTATCCGCTCCAGCGGAGAATGGAGCAAATAACAAAAAACCGCCAGTTTGTAGCGATTTCCATAATAAATATAGAAAGCTTTATTTCAAAAAACCACTCTTAATACTATCAAAATAATTCCTGCAACAAATAAGGCAGTAAAGATAACTTTATTATGTTTCGCCAAAAACCTCGGCAAAAATATGTCAAAATTTTCTTCCCTGTCCTGGGTGTAATTTTTCGCCACAATCGTCAGCGGACAACTCCACTTGAAAATAAGCAAAATTAGTCCTTCAGCAAAAATAGCCAGAATTGCGATATACACATACTGATTTATAAACCCAAAAATTCCAGCGCTTAGAACATAAATGACACAAGAAGCCATAAACGCCCAAATTAGAGTATGGACAATTTTTATCGCAAATAATTTCATCTGTTTTTCTTGAATAAAATTGCCAAAAATATTCCAGCAACTGCCAATGTTAACCAATTGATAGAAATACTTGCAACTTCAAATCTATATTCCCTACTTAATCCATAAATGGCAGAATATGCGATAAAAGCAACTGCCGTTAATACAAAAGCTGATGCAAAAGTCCAACGAATTGCTTTCTGCAATTTTCCATCAGAAAAAACAAAGGCCATAGAAAGAAAGGAGATACTCATCAGCATAAATCCCAGCTCTTCCAGGACAATAAAAATTCCGTGTGGATTATATTGCGTCAGCATTAAAATTCCATCAGTTTCGCCATTAAGCAGGCTTGGCTGAATGACGGATAATTGCACAAAATAATCAATGAGCAATATAGTTGTGGAAATTAAAGCGAATGAAAATCCTATTTGACTGTATATTTTCTTTTCTTCTGATGTCCAGCGATGGATGCAAATCATCAGAATAATATACGAAATCATCATAAGTATTGCAGGAAACATCCAATAGTAGTCCCTTGGAAAACGTGCTGTTATATCTAGATATGGATATACATAGCAAACACCTTTGCAATAAGGTCCTGAAAGTGGAGGCGTGAAAATTGCGATGCCGAATGTTATCAAAGTCAAAACCACTGTTGAAATTGAAGAATAAAATCCGAGCTTGTTTATATTTTTCATAACAAATTTATATAAAATCGATATATTATATTTTACCA
>AMFJ01011088.1_pt1 | contig 34061 bp, 34 predicted proteins | sample 427208 | NCBI WGS metagenome assembly AMFJ01 (sample SAMN02954298, study PRJNA114691) | groundwater metagenome | biome: aquatic; feature: subsurface aquifer; material: sediment; isolation source: subsurface aquifer sediment | place: USA: Rifle, CO | collected 2008-08 | reverse complement strand
CAAACGTTAACCATTTCCGGAGTGAGTAAAGAGGGAAAAAATGTGTCGGTCAATATCAATGTTTCGGCGGTAAGTAACGTGAATACCAATATGCGCCTGTATGTGGACGATTTGGGGGCAACCTATCATTGTCGAAGTGATCATGATTATTCTGTATTTAAATATGAAGGTGCTTGCGATTTGACCGCGCAACAGGCTTTGGTTTCGGCGCATCGCGTCAGTACCCAAAATACGGCGAGTTGTGGAAATAACATTTGTCAAACGGGTGAAAATTCGACGGTTTGTGCCACGGATTGCCCTGCGGATTTTGATTACGATGGAATTTTGGATGCTACTGATAACTGTATGTACGCCTCGAATAGTGATCAAAAAGATACCGATGGTGACAAAATAGGAGACAAATGTGATTCCACTCCCTATCCGGCCTGCACCGGATTTTATTTGGCTACCGACAAATCAAGCTATACTTTTTCGGAAAGTATTAAATTGACTTATACCTGCGCCTCTCCCACGAACGGGGTTCCGATCAATGTTAAAATTCAGGTTATCAGTCCTTCTCCGGCAAGTACGGTGACTACTCTCACGACACTCACGTCCACAACGTCCACCGGAATTCAAACTCTTTCGGGGATAACGCCTAAAATGAACGGATCGTGGATGATTCGTACCTGTACTAATGAGGAGTGTGGATTAGGCTATAGCAATTCCATTTTAGTCACTATTACGGGATCTTCCACCACCGATACGGATAAAGATGGAGTGATGGATAATACTGATAATTGTATTGAAGTCGCGAATAGCGATCAAAAAGATACGGATGGGGATGGAATCGGGAAAATGTGTGACGCGTATGAACCGGAAACCTCCAGTGGAACTACCGGCTCCACGGGCTCAACCTCAGCAACAACCTCAACGCAACAGTGCGTCACGAACAATAGTGTGAATGACATGGTGTGCACCACCTGTTCTCAGGGCTCAAAAACATCAAGTTCCTATTGCAGCGTCAGCTACAGTTACACCATCAAAAATGTGTATTTTAGAAAATCGAACGACATGGAGTGCGCCTCCTTTTATGACCCCTCGGGTTATTTGCGTACCGAATGGTGTTATTCCAACGCCTCGGAATATCCCGATGATTACTTCACCAAAAACGCTTATTGTGAATTTTTGCAAAATTCCGATGGAACTCAATGTCAAAAATGTTCCTATCAAGATGGAACGCAAATTAAAAATACGTGTACGGCCACAACGGGATCAAACAACACGGGAACCACCAACAACAATACTTCAACGGGAACCACCTTAATTACGAGTGGAACCGGGTCAACCAGCACGACCAGCGGAACCACCACCAGCAACAATACTTCAAATACTTCAACCAATACGGGTTCGGGAACAGGTTCGACCAGTGGTACCATTTCTTCAAACAACACCAGTACGATCGTTGGTACGACAACCATCACGGCCGATGGCACCGCGACAACTAATTACTACGGTTCTGCCCAATGTGAAAGTTATGAGGCCGACGGTTTGCAATGCAACGTGTGTTATGACGATAAAGGTGTGAAACAAAATGATTCGTGTTGGATGACCAGCACTAGTTCAAGCGGATCCATGAGTTCCAATTCTTGTGACTATTTTTGGCAGGATGGTTTGCAGTGCATGAAATGTTATGACAACAACGGAACTGTAACCAATCGTTCGTGTTGGCAAGATAGCGCTGATGATGATTCGTATAATTCCAATGAGGAGTATTTTGATCTCAATGCGCATTGTGAGTATGAAAATACCGGTGGCTATTTTTGGTGCGAAACTTGCACCAAGCCGGATGGGACGGTATTGAAAAATACTTGTGATGATCAAGAGGGTGATTGGGATGATGGCGATGATTCTGAACAAGGACGCTGCGATTATTATGTCGACCGACAGGGTCTTGAGTGTAAAACTTGTTACGATGAAAAAGGGAATTATACCACGCAGTATTGTGAAGAGCCCGATCAAAATCGCTGTGAATGGAATGATGAGGATGGCGATGGAGTCTGGTGCGAAATCTGTAAGGATGATAAAGGCAACGTTCAAAGTGGCTCCTGTGATCAGCAAAATGATGGTAACCTTATCGACCCCGAAGAGGCCGGTCGACAATTGAGTGAGATGAAAGAAGGGTTACGCTGGAAGGAACGGGATTTGAAATATTTTGGACAATTCTCTAAACGCATTGAACGCAAAATTAAAGATTTTGAAGATCGGATCGAGTTTGTTGAACAAGATGAGATGGGGTTGGAGCAAGAAGGATTGTCGCCAGAACTTCTCGATGAGGTGAAGGGTGAATTTGAGGAAGATATTGCTGCCTTGGAGGAGCTCTTGCTTTATGTTCAAGAGGAGTCGGAGGCGTTTTCAAACGAACTTGAGGCTCAAAATGATCTGCTCACTTATCTTAAAAATAAAAAAGATTTAACGTGGGATCATCTTGATGCCGCTGTATTGATTTTGAGAAAAACAGATGTTTATCAAATGAAACGGGATATCGTCGAAGGAAAATTGAGCTTTTATGATAATGTGACCAATATTTTAGAATGGAAACGTGAGAAAAATAAGTTATTCGTCCATTTGGACGCCATGAATATTGAGTTGGAATCCCAGGATGAGAGGGCTTTGACGGATGCCTTAGATTGGCTGGATGAATTTTATCAACTTTATGATGAGTTTTTAATTTCTGGCGATGCGCTTGAATCCGGCATCGAGGAGATGCCTACTTTTAGCACGATTGATGAACTGACGGATTCCGAAGAACGTCAAACGGTACGCTCCTATTTTGACGAAGAATTGAATGAAATGTGGGCCGATTTGGGCTGGACCCGTGAAGATTTTGCTTTTCATAGCCAAGACAACAGTCTTTTGTGGGAGGCCCTTGGGCCACTTCACCGATTGCAAAACTCTCTCGTTCAATCGCAATGGATCGAGGAAGAGCTGGTTGTCCTTCAAGACGAAATTGAGGTTATTGAAGCTGCCGTCGATGTTTTAAATGGCCGATTGGATAAAAAGAATCAAAATTTTCTCAACGAAATTTCTAAGGTCATGCCTGATGCTAGAGAAATGTTAGAAGACATGCAGTCTTTGCTTGATGATTTTAATGGTGAACCTTATGAACTTGAAAAATCTATGGAACATTTTTGGAATCAATTGGACAAATGGGCGTCCTTCATCGATCCGAAGATTGAAAAAATTTCTCTTTATGTGAACGGGCATCAATCCGGTTTAACTTTAACGGATCGAGAATGGGAATCTGTTTGGGCCATGTTCGCCATTTTGGTTGATGACTCAAATGAGTTTTATGGATCCGGGCCAGACTGTGGCCGAAACTGCAATCGTTTGCAACAAATATATGGTCAAAATATCGCGGATGAGTTGGTGAGCCGCATCACGGAAAGTCTTTTGGAAGACATTGTGCGCGTGGTTAAAGCGGCGGTGATGGAAGAGTTGGTTAAGTTTTTAGAGATCGATTTAACGGAAAAACTCACCAATCGCCTGATGGAAAATTTTCAGAATTTAGCACAAGGTGAAGCGTTGTTGGAGAATAATAATCTTGTTTTTGAACAAGTGACGGCGCTGGATTTTGAACAAATTGAGAATGAAAACACGCAAGAATTGGAAACACTTTCCGAGTTTAAGGAATTGTTTGCCAATCTGCCTTATCCTGACGAGGATTTGGCCGCTGAAATCGCGGATCAATGGGAATCGATCAACAATACCCTCAATGAGGAAACCTCTAAGGCTGAGTTGCAAACTTATATTGATGATTTGCAAAAACTTTTGGAGCAAGCGGAGCAGTCTAAATTTGAGTATGGGTATGAGTTTCATGACGTTCCGTATATTTTTAATGATGCCTACAATGCGTCTCCTGCAGAATACTGGTATGCCGGTCATGTGATCGAATCTGCCCAGGAAGGCATTTTGGGAGGATACAAAGATGGAAACGGCAATCGAACCTACAATTTTGGCCCCAGTGACGGCACAAGACGGGCCGAAGTCTTGAAAATGGCGTTGTTCGCTTTTGATTACGAAGTCGCTGGAGAAGGAGGAGAGGTGTGGTGGACTCCGTATGAAAATAAAGCCAAAGCATTGAATCTTTCCATTGCCTATTCCGATCTGAGTCAAATGGTGAATCGCGCGGAAATGATGCAATTGATGCTCGAATTGGGACAGAAGGAAGGCATGGAACCTCCCACTGTTTTCGAAGGATACTTCCCCGATGTGGCTCCGGATGATGCCTATTGGCATGCTGCGGAGGCACTCTACGCCGCCGGAATTATTGAGGGACAGGGAGACACGGGAAATGCCGACCTTTATAACGGCCTCAATCGTGCGGAAACCTCGACCATCATTCAGCGGGTTCAGGACTGGAAAGAAACCAATGAACTGTTTGAATCCTCGGAAGAAATTTCCTTTGAAAAACAGGGTTTGTATGCCAGCTTAGTTGAGTTGATTCGAGCTATTTTCTAAATTTCTTTAAATTCGGGTTTTAGATTAGAATTTTTTCTATGTTGCTTCCCGAGGAGTTTTCTTCCTATCCTATTCCTGAAGTTTTGAAACCCGTTGTAGATCGGGCGCATGCGCTTTTGCGAGAATGGGGTGTTGATCCCCATGGATCTATTTCTGCTGAAAAACCTCCTCGTTTTCGCAACAATTTTTGGAATCTTTTTGCCGAGGTTTTTGGCTTTCAGCCTTTTAATGAATCTTGGAGTTATTTTTCACAATTGGAAAAGAAATTTCCAGGATTAATGGAACGATTTGTGCAAGAAAATGAGAATTTTTTAGTGAAAATGAAGCCTATTTATGAGGTGATGGTTTTTGTTGAAGATCCTATTCGTGATGAGGTTATTCGATTGATCAATGTACGTGATTTCGAAGGAGCGGATGCATTTGCTGCTGTTTCCGGGTTTGATTTATTGTATTTTTCTATTCATTCACGTTTGACGCCCTTATTGATTGATGCGGCTCAACGTATGGAGAGCTTAGGGATTCGATTGGATCAAATTCAAGGATTTCGATGATTTGTGCTATGATCTTTTTTGATGAAACTCATCGATCAGCATGATATTTTGGTCATTGGAGGAGGGGCTGCCGGATTGCGTGCGGCGATCGCGGCGGTGGAGAAAAATCCTGAGCTTTCCGTGGGGCTTATTTCCAAAGTTTATCCGATTCGCAGTCACACGGTTTCGGCGGAAGGGGGCTTGGCCGGAGTGCTTCGGGATTATGACGACTTCGATTCTCATGCGTTTGATACGATCAAGGGGAGCGATTATTTAGCGGATCAAGATGCAGTGGAGTTTTTTGTGCGAGAGGCGCCTAAGGAAATTGCCAATTTGGAACATTGGGGGTGTCCGTGGAGTCGAGAAGAAGATGGTCAGGTAGCGGTAAGGGCCTTTGGTGGTATGACGGTGAAGCGCACGGTGTATGCGGCGGATAAAACGGGTTTTTATATGCTGCATAGTCTGTTTGAGCGCAGTCTGAAATATCCTCAAATTGTGCGGTATGACGAGTGGTATGTGAGTAAAATTTTAATGACGGGTGAGCGTGCGACGGGGGTGGTGGCGATTCAGCAACGCACAGGGGAAACGGTGGCCTTTTCGGGCAAGGCGATCATTTTGGCGACCGGGGGGGCGGGACGAACCTATCGTTTCACCACGAATGGAAATATTAAAACAGGGGATGGGATGTCTTTGGCGTTGCGGGCCGGAGCTCTGTTGAAGGACATGGAGTTTGTTCAATTTCATCCCACGGGCTTGGTGCGAACCGGAATTTTGATTACGGAGGCGGCCCGTGGGGAAGGCGGCTATTTGATCAATAAAACCGGAGATCGTTTTTTGAAAGATTATATGCCTTCGAAAATGGAATTGGGGCCTAGGGATTTGATTTCACGCGCGATTGTTTCTGAGATTGAGGCGGGTCGTGGAATTGATACCCCGTATGGACCGTGTGTCCATCTGGATTTGAGGCATTTGGGAGAAAAATTGATCAATGAGCGCTTGCCGTTGATTCGGGAGATTTCGATTGATTATCAGAATGTAGATCCGGTGAAGGAGCCGATTCCGGTGCGACCGGTGCTGCATTATTTTATGGGTGGAGTTCATACAAATTTAAAAGCAGAAACGTCCTTGAAGGCGCTTTATGCGGCCGGAGAAACTGCGTGCGTGACGATCAATGGGGCGAATCGTTTGGGGTCGAATTCCCTTTCCGAGTGTTTGGTTTTTGGGCGAGTGGCGGGAGAAGAGGCGGCTGCGTTTGTGCAGGGTCAGGGAGTCGTGACTGTGGACGATGATTCTATTCGTGAAGAAGAAGAGCGGTTGGAGGCTTTACGAACCGCTTCGGGACATGAAAAAGTAGCCGTTTTGCGCGATATTTTGAATGATGTCATGGAACGGGCCGGAGGAATTATTAGGGATCGTACACGCATGGAAAAAGGGATTGAAGAGATCCGGAATTTAAAAATGCGGTATCTCAACATTGGGGTGTCGGATCATGGGCATGTGTTCAATACGGAGTGGATTTTGGTGCTTGAGTTGGGCCACATGTTGGATGTGTCCGAGTGTCTTTTGACCGCTGCCGTGGCGCGTGAAGAGAGTCGTGGTAGTCACGTACGTACTGATTTTCCTAATCGAGAGGATGAGCGGTTTTTGCACCATCAGTTGGCTCAAATGAAGGATGGAAAAATGAGCTGGTCGAACTTGCCGGTGACGATGACGAAGTGGGAGCCGCAGGAGCGCAAATACTGATTTTTTACATTCCCTTCGTTCGCGAGAGTTTCGCGGACTCAATCCCTCACTCAAGAAATATAAAAAATCAGGTGGAATAGGAAGAAGAATATGATAAAATAGCCCTTTCTGGAAATGCTCGTTCGAGAACATGGCGGTTTCTTTAAATGGAAAAATAGGAGGACTCAGGCTCGCTCGGAAAAATTTCAAAAATTAGGTGGGATTTGTGAAAAGATACGATAAGTGAATATTTCGCTCACTTAGGAAAGTGTAGAATCTATTCGTTCTTGGATTTCTTCAGTTATATCTTCGGGGGATGTAATGAATTTTCCTACCCACTCCGGTAATCTGTTTTCCGTTAAGGCTGTTTTCAATATTGCCTTTATTTTTTCATATTCGGATGCAGGGGGCTTTTTTTGGATGTCGATTAATATATAATGTATGTCACTATAACCCCAATCGGTTTTTTCTCTATCCACAATTAATATAATTAAACACAGTGCTTCTGCAATTTCTTCAATCGTTATATTCGGTATTGCCATTATTCCGTTGAGTCCATCATATGGATTTCCTTCCTCGAAATCATCTTCTATTGGTTCTTCTCTCAATAGTTTCAAATAGGTTTCTTTCCATCGACGATCCGATTGATTTGCTATTCTGGCGTTTCTCCATGCCATTCTTAGCCGCCAAACATCATAGGTGCTAGGATCAGGGTCATATTTTTCTTTGTCTTTCGGGAATTTTTTTCTTGTATGCATGGTAATCAACTCTGCTTCAAGTTCATCCGGGCAGTTGGCAAAAGAGGCCAGCTCTAAAAGGTTGGACAGTACTTCTGCCGGTCTGAAATGAGGTCCGCGGGACTGTCTTTCGGGTGATGTTTTATCGAACCATTGAGTGTCTGGCATTTGTGAAAAAATTCTTTTGAGAACCGAGGCGAGTCTGTTTTTTGCCATCCTTAAATCTTCGGGATTTTGTATAAACTCTAGAGCTCTAACAATCCAAAGGTTGTTAGGCTCCATGTCTCGAGAAGTTTGCGGAGGATATCGGCACCAATCGATCAAATTTTCAGGATCGGGGTTCTCCTCCATGAGCCAATTCAATACGCTATGATAGAAAGTACTTAGTGTTGTATCATTGATTTCTATGGATTTTATTCTATTTCTAGCATCATCCATTGTTTGATTCTCTGGTCGTTCAGTCATAGTTCATTTTAAAGAATGGATTTTATTTTAATCCTCTATTTCTTAATTTGGCAAATATTTATTGACTTAATGTTAATTATATTTTAATATTTTACGCTTACCATTAAAAAATCGTGGTTTATGGTCGATCAACCAACTCCCACTCCTATTGCTTCTGGAGAAACTCGTGCAGGATTGGAGATTAAAATGAAAGTTTCCGATGAATTAGCGGTCGATCAATTTTTGATGGATGCTTTGCATCAGTTTTCTCTGCAAGTTCGTTCTGCCAAGCCTGGTTTAAAAGCGCTTCTATTGGATATGTTGACGGAAATTTCGGAGTGTCTTGATGAGGTTAAATCCGGAGAATTGTCCAGTTACGATGTTTTGAGGGCTGTAGAGCCTTTGTTGAGAAAGCAAAAACCGGCATTGGATGGTGATGGTGTGCCTTACCCTGATCAATCGGTGTATAGAAACGAGGGGGATATGAGGATTGATGCGGAACGTGACCGATTGATTGAGTTGGTTAAGGAAGTTTTTGAACAAGATGGCATTTCTTTTTAATCTTTAAAATCTAAAAATATGACACTTTCAGAACAAGATTCCGCGGATTTACAAAGGCATCGTATTTCAGAGCATTCTCTGCCGTTGCATCGACGAATTACTCAAGGGCTTCTTCGAAAACTCGGTGAACAGGTTGAAGAGGCTCCGGGGGATTATCGCTTAGAAGGGGCTCTTCGTGAAATTTTTGATAATTTACGTTTTCGTTTGTGGCGTTTTTCGGATGGTGAATTGGGCGCTTTGGACACCATTAAGGCGGCGGCTGTGCTTTTGGGGTTGGATGAACAGGGACATCATCGGTATGGACCTGTCATGGAGCATCCGGAACTTTTGGAGGCAACCAAGCAATTTGTGGCAGCGGTTAAGGACGTTTATGGCAAACATAGTGCAAAATTTTAAGGAACTTTTTTGTTTTGGGCCTTTTTTGTCTTATACTCCAAGGGTGGTTAAAAAATTTTCCGTTCAGCTATCCATTCAGCGTTATACCCCCGATCAGGGAACCTTGAAACAGGCTCCTCATTTGGAAATTTTTTTGATCGAGGCGGACGACAATACCACGGTGTTGGATGCCTTGCAGCAGGTTAAAGATCAGCAAGACGGGAGCGTGAGTTATCGTTGGTCGTGTCGGATGGGGATTTGTGGGAGTTGTGGCATGATCATTAATGGAAAGCCGGTTTTAGCCTGTTCAACGTATTGCAAGGATGTTGTTAAGAAAGGGTTTATTCGTATTGAGCCGATGCGCAATATGCCGATTTTGAAAGATTTGATTGTGGATATTGATGATCCCATGGAAAAAATGCGTTCAGTCATGCCGTATATGGATCGTGTTGATGTGGAGGAAGGTGTGCCGTCCAAGCAGTCCAAAAAACAAAGGGAGCGTATTGACCAAACCAGTCAGTGCATCAAGTGTATGCTTTGCTATTCGGCTTGTCCGGTTTATGGTCAGGAAAAAGATTTTGTGGGACCAGGTGCCGGTGCTTTGGCTTACCGCTATGTGGCGGATTCTCGCGACAATGCCACGGGAGAACGTTTGGATCAGCTGGTGGGAGAGAAAAATAGCGTGTGGGGGTGTAGTTTTGTGGGAGAGTGTTCGGTGGCCTGTCCGAAGCGTGTTGATCCGGCCAAAGCGTTGCAACGATTGAAAGTGATGGGCTCTATGCGGATGGTTACTAAACCGCTCACCGATCTCTTAAAAAAGAAAAAATGAAACATTCTGATTCTCGACGTTCCGTCCTTGCGGAGTATCACCCCACTCCCTTGTGGTGGACGGTAAACCTCACCGGTTGGATTTATTTTTTGCGTGAATTGACCGGCATTGGAATTGCCTTTTATGCGATTGTTTTTATTCTTTCGTGGGCCCTCAATGATTTGCACAATATAGTTCTCCAAATTGCCACTTGGATCGGTTTGGTTTCCGCTTTTTTTCATTCTTTCACTTGGTTTGCGGTGACCCTTAAAGTCACCCCTTTCGATTTGCCCCGCTGGGCGGAACGGCTCGGCTTTGTGGGATTGATTGTGGTATGGACGGTTGTTTCTTATTTCTTATTGCAGTTGTTTTATGTCCACGGAATTCGTTGATATTCCCCGCCGCTCTCCTCGCCCCGCTTTTTTAAAAGGAATGCTGTGGTTTGTCTTCTCGGCAACAGCCATGCTATCCGCTTTTATTTTGCCTGTTCATATCCTTGCACTTCAAGCCGGGTATGAAATGAAGTTGGATGGATTTTTTTATCCACTGTATTTCATCATTTTATTTGGAGTGATGTTGTACCACAGTTTTTATCGTGTGAAGACCATTTTGTTTGATTTGACGCTGGTAAAAACCTCTAAAGTCATTGGGAGTATTTTGATGATGGTTTATATCCTGTTGATGGTATTGGCGATTTTTTTGCTCTTTCGTGCCTAGTATTTTAAATCCATTATCCTAAAATTTGTTGTACTTTTACTTGTACTAGAAATCGTTTTCCTTCCGGGGTTTCTAGCATTTTATGGTATCTCGGACCGTGGTGGTCTTCTCGTAGGGTGAGTAACTCTTTTTCGGATAATCTTTGTATCACTTCTTCGAGGCTGAGATCCTGAGACCAGAGGGACCGTTTGACCTCGTATTTGAATGGGCCATTTTCCTTTTTAATGAGCCTATCATTTTTCAAGGGGGGCCATATCTCCTGCGCTTCTTTGATGGAGGGTATAAATGAGGGATGATCCATTCTCGTGGCGTTTGAGTTTAAAAAATCTATTCTTGCGTATTTATTCAACTCCTCTTACAATTTTTTTACAATTATTTATTTTTTTTACAAGTTTTTATGGAACGTACTTTGATTTTGATTAAGCCGGATGCCATTCAGCGCGGGCTTGTGGGGGAGATTGTTTCTCGATTTGAGCGTAAAGGCTTGAAGCTCATTGGCATGAAAATGATGTCGCTCGATGAAGCGATTTTACGAGAGCATTATTCGCATATTGCGGATAAAAGCTTTTATCCCGGTGTGGAACAGTTCATGATGAGTTCTCCCGTTATCGCCATCTGTTTGGAGGGAGTCGAGGTGGTTCAGGCGGTTCGAATTTTATGCGGAATCACCAAGGCCCGAGCGGCTGAGGCGGGGTCTATTCGAGGAGATTTGGCCATGAGTTTATCTTGCAATGTGATTCATGCTTCGGACACCGTTGAAAATGCCGAGCAGGAGGTGAAACGGTTCTTCAGCCAAGATGAACTGTATTCTTACGCCAAAACGGAGTACGAGCATGTTTACAATGAGGAGGAGCGTTAGGAGCTGTTCACCTAAGGCTTTTAATACACATTTGTTGAGATTGGAGTTGAATTATTTTGACTAATTTAATTTTCTGTTTATTATATAGGCTTAGCCTTTATAAATACCATTTTTATGGCTGAATTTGCCGATCCCTTTGTTCAAGAGGAGCTGGAGTTCGTTCCTGAGCGTGGAGGAGAAACAGTTCATTTGGAACGAACGGATGTTGTTTCCGGTTCGGACCCTTCTCTCGTTCGGCCACAAATTGTTGAATCCTTGGGGCAATTTTCTTTAGACGCTTTACCTGAATCTTTTACTCGCAATGTGGTTATTGAGCTTGGCGGGACTAATGCCAATCGTTCTTTTCGTGGCCTTGTTGCTGAGCCTATTCGAGTGGGAGAGTCTATCTTTTTTTGGCCCGCCGAATTGCAACAAGTTACTGCTCCGGTTCAAGATATTGTGCAAATTTCCGAAAGAGAAGAGGGGCATATTGTGACTCGTTATGTAATCACTACGCAAGATCAACAGGAATATGAATTGCGCCGATTGGATTTGGTGCGGCTTTTGAAGAGAGCTCCCATGTTGGTTGACGTTAAACCTCCTCTTAAACCTCTCGAATATTCTTTTCAGTCCCGCTTAAACTCTTTTTTGAATTCCAACCCTGGTCCCTCATCCGGTTTTAATCGGAAGGAATCGGTTTCTGCTCCCAAAGTTCCGAGCGATTTTCTCAAAAAACCTTTTACGGTTTTTATCTTTCCCACGCGTGTTACTTACCATGAAGACCGCAAGGGCGCGCCTTTTATTTTTGAATCAAAAGCTTTTGATGTTCCTTCTGGTACAAACTTGAACCCTATTCGAACCGGCTCTTTGATTGAATTTTACAGAGAGAAACCCCGAAAAAATTTACAGGGGGACGCTGTTTTTTCCGTTCACCCTCAGCCTCGTATTCGAAGGATTGAGGTTGTTTCCAGGCCTCCTACGGATGGTCCAGCCTATCGTTTGGAAGATGAATGGGGATCGGTGTATTATTTTTTTGAATCACCGGTAAAATAAATTCCATGGAGCCCTCCCCCGGTTTTTTTTTCCAATTTCAACATGGCTATCCCACTGCCCGACCCTACTTTTTGTGGGGGTTTGGTCTTAAACGGGAATGGAAGGCCTATACTTTTCATGAGGCTTTTGAGGCGCTTGAGTCCATTCAAGCTTTTTTAAATCAACACCGAGGGGGAGCTTCAGCAGGAGGTTTTGAGAGCAGCGTGTTTGGATATTTGAGTTATGAATTGGGACGTGCTTTGGAAGGTCTTCCCTTCCGCTGCGAGTCATCATCCACCCCTTTGCTCCATTTTGTATTGCCTGAAAAAGTGATGGTCCGCGACTGCCTTTCTCCGGAGTTTTTTTCAGATATTCAAACCGATTTTAGCTCGACCGTTCCTGTGCCTCAAATGAGTTTTTCCGATTATGCTGCGGGTATTGACCGCATTCATGATTATTTGAGAAAGGGAGAAACCTACGAACTTAATTTTGCTTATCGTTTTGACGCTCAATTCAAAGGCGATCCCTGGGGGTTTTTTCAAGGGTTAATGCAAATGAATCCTTCTCCGTACGCGTGTTATCTGGATTTTGATCCGATTACCGTGGTGAGTTGTTCTCCGGAATTATTGGTGCGCGGGGCGTGGAATGGCAATCATGAGATGGTCGTGGAAACTCGTCCCATTAAAGGGACGGTACCTCGAGGGCAAAATTTTAAGGAGGATGAAAAGTTAAAAAAGGAGCTTTTAGCCAATCCTAAGATTGAAGCGGAACTCAATATGATTGTGGATTTGGCGCGCAATGATTTGGGACGCGTTTGTCGTGTGGGCTCCGTTCAGGTTCCCGAGCATCGGGTGGTGGAGTCCTATTCTCATGTTCACCATACGATGTCTCATGTGACTGGAATTTTAGAGAAAGGATTGGGTTGGCGGGAGGTTTTAGAATCGGTTTTTCCCGGTGGTTCGGTGACCGGGGCACCCAAGAAAAGAACGATGGAATTGATTCAGCAATTGGAGCCGGTTCCTCGCGGTGTTTATACCGGATCCGCAGGATGGATTTCTCCGAATGGTGAGTTTTGTTTCAATATTTTAATTCGTACGATGGCGTTGGATCGTCGTTCCGGTCAGCTCAGCTTTCACTCCGGAGGGGCTGTTGTGATGGATTCCACGGCGCAAGAGGAGTATGAAGAAACTTTGCATAAGGCGGCTGTGCTACAAAATGCGATACTTAATTTTATAAAAGCTAAAAAATAATATAATCTATGCGTGTTTATGGTAAAAAAATTAAATTTCGGAGAAATATCAAGAAATGAAAAAGTGGATTTGCCGGTTTTTAAAACCGTAGATCATTTTGATGAGGGCGATATCTATAAAAAAAGTAGATTTGAACTGGCGCAATTGCAGGACGGTTGCGATGTAAGGGGAGTTGAATTTTTGAAGCATAGTTTAAGAATTGATTTGTTTAAATTGATAACTCCGGAAGGTTCGTTTGATGTTAAAAAAATTTTAGAAACTGTAAAAATTAATTTAGTTCGATTAAAAAAAATCGCTTCGGATGATCCGGATGCGTATGTTTTTGGAGAAATGTACCAAGATTTAATGGCTGATTTTACGAATAAGCGACCGCTAATGGTGGACACTACATTGAGGCGTATTGTAGAAGGAATGCCACCATTGATAAGAAAAAACGGCGTAAAAGCCTATATGTCAATGAATTTTGAAGGCATGGCTAAGCAAATGGGGTCACGTGATTTTATAGATATTATTGAGGCCTTTAGGGCTATCGGAATAAATCCTGCGTACGCGGTTGTATCTAAAAATCCACGGGCAAAAACAGTTGTTTTATTATTAGAAAGTAAGCATGCTAAACCTGTTAAACTCGAATATGGGATAGCTGATAGCGAAGAGTTAACACATGCCAAACAATACGATTCTATTTTACGGGCAACCGCTAGAGAATTTACTCCAAAGGAATCCAATGGCAGAATATCGAAAATAATAAACCTTGCTTATAAGCAAGGTTTAAGTAGGGATTTTTATGATGAAGGAGTCTATAATTTGATAAATGGGAGCGAAGAAAAGCCTACCAATTTATCTGGAGAATTATCAAATTTTAAGCTTCGTGGCTACGATTGTGAAGTTTTGAAGCAACAAGTAAAAAAGGGTGATACATCCATATGGTATCGTGCGACAGCTCATAATGTGTTCATGGCTTCCAATTTGGCGGAATCCATGGGGAAATCTTCAGAAAAGGTGGCTATCGTTACTGTGGGTAGTGCTCATGAATTATTTCCAAATCAAGATAGTCCTCATCCCTTACCCATTTCTGATGCCTTAGCCTTTTATGGAATGAATGTGATTGTAGTTGATACCGCTTATTCAGGATACGATTATCGCCAAAATGTTGATTTTTGATCCTTATCTGGATAAGTGTTTTGAATACACTGAGCCCTTGCATATTTACTGTTCCACGCCATAATTGAATTGTATTTTCTTTAAATTCACTTGTATGATTTCTTCTCCTCGTGTTGCCATTCTTATGGGTAGTAAATCCGATTGGCCCACTATGGAAGCGGCGAAAACCATTTTGTCCGAATTGGGAATACCTTCCGAATCCCGTGTTATTTCCGCTCATCGTACTCCCTCGTTGTTGCATGAATATGTGAAAGAAGCTTCCGGGAGGGGAATTGAAATTTTTATTGCCGGAGCCGGAGGTGCGGCTCATTTGCCGGGTGTCATTGCGGCGTTGACGCCTTTGCCGGTGATTGGGGTTCCGATTCAATCCGGAAGTCTGAACGGACTGGATGCTTTGTTGGCGATTGTGCAGATGCCGGGAGGGGTTCCCGTGGCAACGGTGGGAATCAATAATGCTAAAAATGCCGGTCTTTTGGCCGCTCGCATACTGGCATTGAAAGATCCTAAGGTGGATCAATTGCTCCGAGCCTTTATTCAAAAACTTGAAGTGGATGGACGGGCGGGGTCGATCCTTCCTTAATTTTATTGAAACGTATGGCGATTGTTTTTTTGAATGGCCGTTATCTGGAAGAATCCGACGCCTCGTTTTCCATTTGGGATGCGGGATTTTTGTATGGCGAAGGGATTTATGAAACCTTGAGGACCGAAGGTGGAAAAGTCGCCCAGGTTTCGGCTCACCTCAATCGCTTGAAAGCTTCGGCGCAAGTGGTTTGCATCCCATTGCCTCCGTTGGAAGAACTGGAAGCGTGGCTCCAGGAAACCGTGGATCGAAATGCGTATTGGGATCAGGGAAATGAATCCAGAATTCGGTTGACCGTGAGTGGAGGCATTCATGATTTTGATCAAAATTCGAGTCAGCCCACGATTTTAATCACGGTTTCTTTGTTGCCGGATTCTTCCGTGGCCTCAATGGATGGTATTTCGGTGATTACTTTTGTCGTGGAGCGTTTTTTTCCGGAAATCAAAACCACACATTTACTCCCGGCTTTATTGGCACGTCGAGCTATGCGTCGAGCGGGTGCGGAAGAAGTGTTATTGGTGAATCATGAGGGGTTTGTCACGGAAGGTTCCATTACGAATGTTTTTCAGATTAAAGAGGGAGTTTTGATTACGCCGAAAGATCATATGCTTCCCGGAACGATGAGGGATCGGATTCTTGAGGTTGCTCGTGAATTGAAAATTTCAGTACTTGAAAGCTCGATTTTAAAGTCGGAGATTTTAAGAAGTGATGAACTGTTTGTGTGCAATGCGCCTCGTGGAATCTTACCGGTGGTGCGAGTGGACGGGGTTTTGATTGGAGAGGGGAAGGTTGGACCCATCACTCATCGATTGATGGATCGATTTATTTGATAGGAATTTTTTATGCGGAATTTTTTACGGTCCGGATCAAAGCAGTTGGATTTGTCTTCTCCTCAGATTATGGGGATTTTGAATGTGACGCCGGACTCTTTTTCGGATGGAGGACAATATGGAGGAGTGGAGTCTGCTGTGGAACGAGGTTTACAGATGATTTCCGAAGGGGCTTCTATTATTGATGTGGGAGGGGAATCTACGGGACCCGAATCGCAGGACGTTTCCCAGGAAGAGGAGTTGAATCGTGTTATTCCTGTGATTCGGGAACTGCGCATTCGAGATGCCGAGGTTTGGATCTCGATCGATACGTGGAAAGAGGATGTGGCACGTCAGGCGTTGGAGGCGGGGGCTGATATGGTCAATGATGTGACGGGACTACGGGGTGATTCGGCCATGGTTTCGCTTATTGCCGAAAAAAAAGTTCCCGTGGTGGTCATGTATTCTAAGGATGCGACGCCTCGCACCACGCGAAAAGTGGTTCATTACGACGATATTATTCAAACTTTAATTTCTTTTTTTGACGAGCGATGGGCTGTTTTTCAGAAAGGTGGAATTCAGCGATCTCAGCTTATTGTGGATCCGGGAATGGGCGCTTTTGTCAGTGGTGATCCGCGTGTCAGTTTGGATATTCTCAAACGATTGGGGGAGTTGACGGAGATCGGCTTTCCGGTTTTGGTGGGAGCTTCTCGCAAGGGCTTTATTGGAGAAATTTGTGGCGGCATTGGACCGCAAGATCGTTTGGAAGGCTCTTTGGCCGCCGCTTGGGTGGCCTTGAGCCATGGAGTGAATTTGTTGCGTGTCCATGATGTGAAGGAAACCTATCGATTGTTGCAATTTTATAGTGCCTATCGACAGGGGTGAGATGCTTTTGCGGGATTTCCTTTGATTTTTCTGTGCTTTTTTGATTTTTTGTGGAAAAATTGGGTTATCCCAATCCCTTTTTATGCTTATTACAAAGATTTTTATTTTCGATGCCGCTCATGCGCTTACCCGTTACTACGGGAAATGCGAGAATGTGCATGGTCATACATACCGTTTGGAGGTGACGGTCGAGGGGGAGATGGATTCCAACGGCCTGGTGATTGATTTTGTGATTTTAAAGCGAATTGTTCAGCGACAGATTTTGGGCGTGTTGGATCACCAGAATTTGAATGATCATTTTGAGAATCCTTCGGCGGAATTGGTGTGTCGTTGGATTTGGGATCGTTTATTCCCTTTGGCCTCGCTTTTGCAACAAGAGTTGAAAGACCCCAATTTGGGTGAAGATTTGAAACGTTATTTGAATCAAACTCTTTCCTTGGACTGTACTCTGGGCGACCCCCAGGTACGTTTGTTCGAGGTTAAACTGTGGGAGACGGAAAATAGTGGGGTGGCTTACCGCGGAGTATGATTTCTATTCATTTGGAAGAAAGGGAACGGCTTTGTAGTCTGTATTTTTTGAATATTTCTCTGATTTTAATCCGTTCGTTGGTTGAGGCTTGATTTAAAATATTCAACAGCATATCGGCCAGTTCTCCATTGAGCGTGTATTTATGGTGGCTTATTTTTTTTACTTCTTGATCTCGGAGGGCATGGATCGCGGCCAGCAATTTTTCCGTTAATGTCACCAGGGAATCGAATTTTTGAGAGAAGTTTAAGCCGCCTTTTTTGAGATAATACTTTGTGGGGGAAGAAATTTTGCTTTCTCGCAAGCTGGTTAGGTTAAGGCCATTTTTTTCGCAAACATTGTCTAGAATTAGAGTATAGAATATCGGCGAGTTTTTAGAACCTGTTCAAATCAGGGTATTTCTCCTGAAAGAGGGTTATGTTATAGTTTTCTTGTGGCTGAAATTGAAATTAAAGTATTGGGCGTAGATATAGAGCGTCTGAAGGAGCGTCTTGAGACGTTGGGGGCTCAGTTTCTTTTTCAAGGGAAGGTGAAATGCCTGCATTTTGATCAGGGCTCTTTTCTTAAAGACGCACGAAAGTTGTTTCGCTTACGCCGATGGGAAGGAGAAAATGATTTTCCTTCCAAATTTGAGATTTGTTATAAGGGGCCCAAACAGATTATTGATGGCTGTAAAGTGCGTGAGGAGATTGAAACCACGGTGGAGAATGCTCAGCAGTTTGAGGGGATTGTGCGTGGGTTGGGTTTTGTGGTGACCATGGACAACGATAAACGGAGAGAATCGTACCAATGGGGAGAGATTCATGTGGATATTGATGCTTATCCGGGGGTGCCGGTTTATATTGAAATTGAGGGGCCGAATCCTGCGGCCATCGATAAGGCGCTGAGGGAATTGAATTTAACAGAGTACGAACGGAGTACCGAGTCTGCGGATGAATTGTTTGAACGCCTTTGGCCGGATATCGATTTTGCTCATTTAAAATTTTAATTACAGGGACTGATTTGATTGACTCAATTTTGGTTTGTTTGCTATAAATTTTTATTGATCTTAAATAATAAATAAATTTTTGTATGCCGTTAAAAGATTTTCCTGAAGTCGATATTGTTGGCGTTCATCTTGGCCAGGCTAATTCTTTGGCTGAGGCTTCAGATCCAAATGAGTTCATATTTGATCTCGTTCTGGCCGGTAAGTTGAATGATAGTCTTGTTTTGGACGCTATGGCTCGCATGGAAGCCTCTTCTCTTAAAGGTGTGAGGGTGCAAAAATTTCAAGATGCTTTGACTCAAACTTTGGCTCGTATTGTTAAGGCAAAAGGTTTTATTGAAGGCGGACCCGCTTTAGTTTTGGCACTTCAAAGTTTCTTTTTTCGTACTATGATGCCACAATCTCCAGCTGGAGATCCTTCTCAAGAATCTATTTATGAAGGTCAAGATTCACTTATGATTTTAATGAGAGATGCTGAACAAGAGTCAACTCCTGGAACCAAATTGATTAAGACAATGAGATTGGGTGATACGGGCTTGAATTATGCGGCAGGAAGAGGTGGCCACATGGTTGCAAGAAGTCCTAAAGAACAGTATGAATTTTCACGGGACATGGCGTATTCCGGTTATAGTACGGCGCTCGATTTGGCTGCTCGGTACAATTATCTTTCCGAATCTCGAAAAGCGGGTTATTTCTTGCAATTTTTAATGGAGTGGGGATATTTTAGAGAGCGTTTTGATCGCATGATCCAAGTTCTTTCTATCTTGAATGAACAAAAGCCTCCCTCTTCCTCTTTTCATGAATTAGAAGGAGAATTTTCTTAGACGATCCAATCTCTATGGCAGAATACACTTTTGCTCAAAATCCGTTTCCATTGGGATCTACCGCTCCGCACTTTCAACTCAAAGGGGTGGATAGTTCCCATCACGGCCTTGAGGACTATGAAGCCAAACCTTTTTTGGTGGTTTCTTTTGTTTGCAATCATTGTCCGTATGTTCAAGCCTATTGGGGCCGTTTGATTGCCTTACAGGATGAATTTTTTGATCGCGGAGTTCAGTTTCTGGGCATCAACTCCAATGATTCGTCTCGCTACCCGGAAGATTCTTTTGAAAAAATGGTGGAGACTCATCATATTTTAAACCTCAATTTTCCTTACTTGCATGATGAGAGTCAGCAGGTGGCTCACGCTTATCATGCCGAAAGAACTCCTCAGATTTTTGTTTTCAATGCGGAGCGAAAATTGGTGTATACCGGAGGGATTGATGATTCCTATTCCGATTCCGGTAAAGTGATGGAGCGGCCTTTGTATGAGGCTTTAAAGGCTTTGGTTGAGGATCGTCAGGTGCCTAAGCCCCAAGCGCATTTTATTGGTTGTTCGATCAAGTGGAAGGAATAGGGGCGAATGTGCCATTCACGCCGAAGCGGTTTGGAGCGAGTAATTTGCTGATGATTGAGCGGATCTTTTTTCTCGGGATATTACATCCTTCATCAACGCTGCAACTCTTTCTGTAAAATAATCGACGCCTATTTTTGCATGTTTTATGCTCCTTTCGATGCCGTTCATTCTCCACTGCAATTTTTTTAGAAGGTTCCGTTGTTCGTCTTCGGCGAATTCCCGGGCCATTTTGGTTCTTTTTTCATCATCGGTTTGTTTTTGAATGTAGTCCCATTTTTTTTCAACGGCCGAAGCCGTAGCATTAAATTCTTCTTGGAATGCAATTTGTTCTTTATTGTATTTCTCGTTGTCACGGCGTTCCGTGGTGCTTGTTTTTTTTCCATATTTTAACGTTTTAAAACGGGCTTCTGTGGCGACGGATATTGCCTTGATCGCTTCCCGTGAGGATTCTCGTTCCAAGATTTCTTGTTGATATTGGCCCATGATGGTTTCGTTCATGGTGGTTATTCGAATGAGTGCGTCACGCATGAGACATTGGGCACGATGTTTGATTTCGAAGGTTTCATTTCCATTTAAATATTCGAAGGGTTTTAATTCCTGTACCACTTCGCCCAGTGTTGCAAGTTCACTTAGGATGATTTGAGGGTAACGTTCTTGATTCGGGTCGGCCATTTGAACTTCTTTTTCAAACTGTCTTAGCCCTTGTATCAAAGCCTTGTCCGTTCGTTCATCCTCCGCGGTATGCACCAGTTCCGATAGTTCATACTCAAGGGATCGCATCAATGAGCTTTCTGTAGATATTTTTTGGGATTTATTGGAAGGGAGTGCGTGGAGAAAAGGTTTGGATTCCGGCATGGTGCGTTTTTTTAAAGTGAAGTAAGTGATTGTTGCTTATGTAGACATCAGCGCCGGTTGGAAAGTTTCATTTAAACCATGGAATTAAAAAATAACCGCTGTGGGAGCGGCTATTTAATTAAATTTTTTTTCTACAACTGGCCCAATTTACTGCACTTCAAGTAGTTCTACTTCAAATACTAAGGTGGATTTGGCAGGGATAACGCCCGGGATACCCTGTTCGCCATAGGCCAGCTGGTAGGGAATCACCAATTCTCGTTTTCCACTTTCTTTCATTCCTTCTACGCCTTCGTCCCATCCTTGGATCACTTCTCCCATGCCCAAGGTGAATTCAAAGGGAGTGCCTCGATCTCGGGAGCTGTCGAATTTGCTTCCATCCGTTAAGGTCCCCACATAATGCATGCTCAAGGTTTTTCCGACTTCGGCAGTATCGCCTGTCCCCACCATGATATCTTTATATTTTAATCCGCTGCTGTTGGTGACATAGCCTCCGGCATCGGGAGCGGGGCTGTTGGAATCGGAACATCCGGTGGAAGCTAGGGTCATGGCAAGGATAATAAGAATAGATAGAAAAGAGAAATTTTTTTTCATGGGAGGTTCATGTTAAGATCAACTTCCTCATATTAACCATTTTAGAGTTCTATGTCACTGTTTATTGTGCGCTATCATGAGATTGGGTTGAAGGGGAATAATCGATCTTTCTTTGAATCTTGCCTGAAAGAGAATTTGAATAAGGCGCTGGCTGATGTGGGACCTTCTTTATTTCGGGTTCGCAAAAAGCGAGATCATTTTCAAGTGAGTTGTGATGATTCGATTGCTCCTATGGTGCAGGATCGGCTCCGGGATGTGATGGGCGTGGCTCATTTTTGTCCGGTGGTTTCGGCAAAGCCCGAGTGGGAGGACGTTTATCAAAAAGCTGAGGAGCTTTTGAAGGTTGAGATTGAGCGAATCATGGGTTTGGAGGGGGATTTTAAGACTATCCCTTTTGGGCCGCTGCCTTTTCGCGTTTCCGCCCATCGTTCCAATAAACTTTTTCCCCAAACCTCCATGGAAATGGCGCAAGCCATCTCACGTCATTTGTTGAATCAGTTTCCGGTGTTGAAGGTGAATTTGAAACATCCGAAAGTTACTTTTTATGTGGATTGGGGGCGAGAGGAAGTTCATTTGTATTGCAGTAAAATTCCAGGCCCCGGAGGACTGCCGGTGGGCTCCAGTGGAAAAGTATTGGCACTCATTTCTTCCGGATTTGATTCACCGGTGGCCAGCTGGATGATGATGCGGCGTGGGGCAAAAGTGGCTTTTGTGCATTTTCATAGTTATCCCGCGACGTCTCAAGATTCGATTGATCATGTGGAGGGGCTCGTTAAAGTGTTGACCCGGTATCAGTTTGACGCCAAGTTGTATTTGATTCCACTTTTGGATTATCAAAAAAAGGTGATGGTGGCTGCGCCTTCCGAGCTTCGCACCTTGCTCTATCGTCGTATGATGCTTCGGTTGGCCGAGCGCGTTTTGTTTCGTGAAAAAGCTAAGGCGTTTGTCACCGGTGACAGTCTTGCCCAGGTCGCGTCCCAGACGCTTGATAATTTGTATGCGGTTGAGGTGGTGGCCCATCGGCCCATGTTGCGTCCCTTGATTGGTATTGATAAACGCGAAATCATTGATTGGGCCCATCGGATCGGAACCGCCGAGTTGTCCAGCCAACCCGATGAAGACTGTTGTTCCCTGTATGCGTCTCCGCGTCCCCAGATTTTTGCGTCCGTGGAAGAACTTGAAAAGGCTGAGGCGGAGTTGGAGGTGCCCTTTTTTATGGATAAGTTGTGGGCCGAGCGGAGAGTGGTGAAGTTTTAAAATCGTTTTTGTATTTCCTTCCATATTCCCATTAAGGAGAAAAGCCTTTTTCCCCGGGCATGAAAGTTGGTGAAATGCTCCCGTCCGGGTAGGGAGTAGTATTTTGCTTTCCCTTTGAGTTTGAGGGGTTTCAAATGAATATTCGACTTCATTTTTTTCAGTGTTTTCAGTAGGAGCTTGGTTCCATGTTGTGCCGATTTGAGCATGAGGCTGAATCGGGTATCGCCCTTTTTTATGGGGTATTGAACCTGACCAATCACTGTTCCGTCATCAATTTTTTCATTGAGATGATGAATCGTTACCCCCGCCATTTTTTCTTTATTGTATAGCTTCCAGAACTCCGGCCAGATTCCGCGGTATTTGGGAAGAATTCCCGGGTGCATGTTGATGGTGGCATGCTTGGCGATCCCGATAGCCTCTTTTTTAAGGATTTGATCAAAATAAAGTGATACTAAAATATCCGGCCCCCATTTTTTTAGAATTTTAAGGGTTTCAGGACTGTTGATGTTGTGTGTGTCATGGCAGGCCAGCTTGTAGTTTTCGATCATTTCGTTGAGGGTCAGCCATCGTCGTTTTCGTCTCCACCACAGCACGCTTGCCAATATAACCCCGATCACATGAAGATAAGCCATCAGTGCGATCAATAGTCCGTAAAATATTCCCGAGCGTCGAATGCCATAGGCCACGTATTGCCAATATTTTTTTCTGAAAAAGGATACATCCGAACGTACGATTCCAATGACATTGACTTCTTTTTTCCTTAAAATTTCATTTAAGGCCAATTCCGCTCCGGGGTGGAGTGTTGGCATCAGGATAACAATTTTCATGTTTTTACTATAACATAAATTCTATTTTTTTCGGTTAATCCCTTTTAAAAAATGAGTGTCACTTGCGTGAGTTTGAATTGACAAATTTAAATATTTTATATATAATATACTATCTTTCCCTATCATTTTTATGGTTCTAGTTCCTGAAAATCTTCAGAATCCTTCTCTCTCTGCCCGGCTTGAGAGGCTTTACGAGTTGCCGTTAAGTGATATTCAGGGTTTGTGTGAATCCTATGCGACACGAATTCATCATATTTTTTTAAAGGAACAGGTCGGTTTTAAACTCATACTTAATGATGGAATGGCTCCCGGCGGGACTTCTTCCCTTTTGGCTCAGCATAATGGGAGTTCTCGTTATCTGTTAGGATCTCCGCCTATTTTTTATTCCGGTTTCGATGCTTTTTCCGAGGTTCAAACGCCTCGGGAGTATGCCGAGGCTAAAACCGGTGAAATTGTGGAATTTTGTCAGCGTGCCGGGGTGGATGAGTCGCTTGTAATGGCCGGGCTTGAAGGATTTGCTTCGGGGGAAAGAGCCGGACAGCTTATGGCGTATTCCAAGAGTGGAGATCGCATGGAAGTTGAGAATTTAAATCTCAACCTGCCTTCCGATTCCGAAGATCGAGAGAAGATTCAAGCGTTGGGAAGTATTGCTGTTTTTGAGCAAATTTTGACTCTTTTGGATAAAAATGATGAGCGTGAGGATGTCCGTTTTTTGGTGGAAGCCAAGATTCTCAAAGGATTGAATGCGGGGTTATGGGAAAAACTTGAACCTCGTTTGCGGGAATTGAATTTGAGGGTTTCTTTGGGGGAAAGTTTTACCGCAGGCTATGTCGCTAAATTGATGACTTCTCATAAGGGTGCTTCTGAAATTCTCCATCGTTCTACGATTTGGTATGATAAAAGGTTTAAAGCCCATTTTGGTGTTGAGGAAGAACTTCTAACGGATGAAAATATTGTAAAACCTCAGACCATGGCCAAGGCCAGTCGAGGAGTTTTGGAGGCATTTAAGGATTTAAGTAGCCTTGCGATCGGCACTTCCGGGTACGCCAATTTTTGGCAACGAGAGAAGTCCGATCATTTTTCCGTGGGCTTGAGTCGCAAACAAGAGGATGGTTTCGTTTCCACTCAAACCGCTTATGTGGAAGTGACCTCTTCCATTGGCGGGCCCAATTATCAAGAGTCCATAGGTCGGCGTGAATTGACGCGTCAATTAGGGGTAACGACCGCACTGTATTTATTGATTTCTTCTTTGTCTGAGCAGGTTGAGGGGTTTCAAGGGCTTGCATCGGAGCTACAGCAATTGATTCAATCTTATTCCACGATGGAGCTTCGCAACGACTGGTGAGTTTCGGGGAAATAGAGATCCGCGACAAAGGAGGCTACATTTCTTGGTGTGCCATTCCCCGGTTTCATGTGCATTGCAAATCCCGGATTGGGGTTGATTTCCAGAATTCTATACGTGTTTTTTTCTTGTGAACGCGTTATGTCGGTTGTTAGAAAATCCACCCCTGCATAAGGTAATCCTTTGAAAACGTGGAGTGCTTTTTGAGCCAATTCTATGACGGAAGGATGGAGTTTATCCGTGGCATCCTCACAGGTGGCTCCTTTTGCCACATTGGAGGTTAAACGTAGGTAAATTTTTTCGGAGGGTTGGGGGATGAAGTTTTCCGAGTATCCGTTTTTTTGCAAATACTGTTTTGCAATTTCATCGAATGCGATAGGGCATAAACAGGTGGTTCTTGGATTCATGCGTCGTTCATTTTCCGCCTGAATCAATTCGGCAATGGTTTGAATCCCATCCCCAATGACATGCGCGGGGTCTCGATGTACGGCCGCAAAATCTCCTTTTCCCGTAATGAAAATTCGATATTCTTTGCCCTCAAAATATTTTTCTATAAAAAAGGGCGTTGCTTCCCCCCGCGTGAGAAACATTTGTTTTATCGCATAATTGAGTTCGTCCTCGGATTCGATTCCACTATAGACGTCGTCTCCATGCGAGCCCCAGTTTGGTTTAATCACTACTGGAAATCCCAATTCCTGTGCAAATGTTATGCCTGCGTCGATTTGGTCTCCATCAAAGAGTTTGCCTTCCGGGACTTGAAGCCCGGCCCTTCGTAGAAGGTATTTGGCCATGTATTTGTCTCGGGTGATTGCGGTTAAGGTGTGTGGAACTTTTGACGTAAACCGATCGAGTAGAAATTCATGGTGTTGCCCGTAGGTCACTTCCAAAAGTTCGATGTCATCATCCAGGATTGATGTTTCACAACCTCTTTTTTTAAGTTCTTCCACCAAAAGCCGTTGATTGGTGTGAAGTTTTTTTAAATCGATTTCTTTCATAAGTAGGCTTTATTCTCCACTGGCGCCATACCCGCTCCGGGAATAACCTTGCTGACGATAACTGCTTGATCCCTGTTGTTGCCGGAGTCGGTCCGCTTCGGATTTTGCATCTTTTGCCTCTTGTCCGGCTCGATCCGCTCTTTGTTTTTGTTGGGTTACTTCTTGTTTGAGTTGACCGATTTCTCTCACCGAACCTTGGATTCGGGCTTCTCTTTCTTGAAGTTGTCTTTCGGCTTGCTGGAGTTGTTCTTCCAGATGTTTGATGCGAAGCTGAACCTGTCGTTGCACACTATCGATTCCGGCTTTCGCTTTGAGTTGCTTTATGAACTCTCCCAGTTTTTTTTGAGCCTCTTGTTTTGAGTCCGAGGAGCTAATGTACAGTCGATTGTCGGCGATTTGAATATCTAATCCCGTTCCTCTCGCTTTGAGAAAAAGACGTTTTTCAATCGTCATGGTGAGCAGTTTCATTTCTCTGCTTTCTCCATAAACCTCATTGAGGTCTTTGAGTGCAGGAATAACGATTCCTCGCCAAAAGGATTGGTCTTCAGGAGTGTAGGTGGCTTCTTGAAGCTTGTTCAGGAAATTTCCCAATTTTTTCTGTCGAGTATCCTGATCATCCGTTGCCTCCACTTCCAGTTTGATTCCTTCAATGTCCAGATTCCATACGGGAGTTTTTAAAAATTGAGCTTCCTGTACGGCTTTTGATAACTTTTGGAATCCAGTATCCCGTTTAAGGCTTTCCGATTCTGAGAGGGATTTGATATTTGGAATAACGACTTCATTCCAAAATAGTTTATCGGTGCTCGTGTAACGGAAAGGGTATTTTTCTTGCACTTCTTTATAGTCTCGTTGTTCTCCGGACCAGTTTCGTTTCAATTGACCGGTCATCACTCCCGTGGCTTGTTGCATGGAAGTTTCGATGGTTTTTGATTCTTTTCTTCGTAACGCTTGCAACGTTTCATCCAATTTTTTTTGAATATCTACTTTTTTGGTTTTTGCTCCTATTTTTAATCGTATTCCGGCTATCGTCATATCCAATCCGGATTCTGCGGCACTGGACGTTAGCATGCGTTTTTCAATCATCATGCTGAGCAATTTAAACCCCGGATCTCTTTGATAGGTTGGACGTAGTGCGTCTAGCGTGGGGATTACTTTTTCTCTCCAAAATGCACGGTCTTCGTCCGTGTAGCGTTCTTCGTCCGTTTCTTGTTCGGAAAGTTGATCCAAAAAGTCGTGAAGTTTCGCCTGAATGCTTGCTTTCGTTTCTTCCGGACTGATGCGTAGCGACACGCCATCGACCATTAAATTGAAATCCGAAATTCGTAAGAATTGGCGATTTCGAATCGCCATGTTCAATAAGGCAAATTGTTCATTGTCTTTGTAGCGGGATTCGAGCTGATCCAATGAGGGGAGTACGGTTTCCCTCCAGAATTTACGGTCTTCTTCCGTGTATTCTTTTTTTGAATCCATAGACATGAGTTTTTGTTTTTAATTTTAATCGTATAATTATACTCCTTATCTCTTACTCAGTCAATTTTTACGTATTTTAAAATGATAAGGTCATGCGCTATGTGCGATTTTTTTATTTTTTTTGCCGCTGAATCTCCCCAAATTCCCCCGAAAACCCGCTTGGCTTCTTTGAGCGATTCAAATTGAAAGCAGGTTTTCATTTTTTTGTGGATGACGAAATCATTTTTTTCGATGAGCCAACGGTTGTAGTCATTAGTTGGTCCCGAGCCATTCGTGGCGCGTCCCCGAATCCACTCAAAACTACCTTTTGAATCGTTTTCGACTAGCAAAAGGGTGCCTCCTTTTTTTAACACACGTTTCATCTCCAGTACTGCTTTTTTTTGGACTCTTTTTTGAGGAATGGTTCCCAAGACCCACGACGCAAAAATAATATCAAATTCTTTTTCAGCAAAAGGTAATGCCTCGGCTTTTTCCTCCATTGCCTGAGTATTTTTTAGATTTTTTGTTTGTTTTTTGGCGTGTTCGATCTGATAAGGAGAGTGGTCGATTCCTATCATTTTTTTTGCGTAAGGAGCAAAAAGCTTCAAGTATTTTCCCGATCCGCACCCCACATCCAATACGACTTTGTCTTTGAGTATCGGACCGAGGAGGCTTACGATTTTTCCCTGAAAATCTTCCGTTTCGGAAAAACGTTTGTAGAGCTCTGTATTTTCGAAGTAAAAAGGCGATTTCCCCGAGAGGCTCATGGATTCAATTTTTAATGAGGCAGAAGAGGCTGTCTTTTCCTCGAATGGCACTTTTGAATGTCATTTCTTTATATGTATCGGAGGTTGACGCTTTAAACACACGCTTGCGCTCCAAGGGATTATCGATGGCGGAGCGATATAATCCCGAATGGAGTCGTGATGAGGTGAAATCGGTTTTGTAGAGATAGGCCAGTGCCAGTATTCCCTTAGGTTTAAGTCTTTGAGAGAGGGGATCGATGATTTTTTTCTTAAACTCGGTGAGGTAATCTCCTTGTGGATCATGAGCGGAGCTATAATCGGCAATATTCGAGAGCAGGATGATATCGAATTGACGATCCTTTAAAAGCATCAGTCTGTTTTGTACCACTGATTCGATGGGATGGGCTATCCATTCCATTTTTTTATCGAGGAGCATTTTTTGTGTTTTTTGGTATCTTTTTTCGTTTTTTAAATAGAGGTTGTATCTTATTTTTTTTATCGACAGGTCATATTTGTTGTTGAAGAGATAAGATTCTCTTATTTTTTGGCCGTCAAAGTTGAATTTTTTATAAATATGATCAAAGAAATACCGACTGGATGCGGTTAGGTCGCTTCTTAATTCCTTATAAATGGTATAGGAAAATACGTTACTTTTTTCTTCATTATTCCGTAAAAAGAATTTCTTAAAATCGTTAAAGTTCAATTTTTTTAGAGCTTCAATTTTGAGATTCACATAAAATTCCGCCAATTGGTTTGAGTCGCAGCATACTATGGATTTTGCTCCCAATAGATAGGCGTTGACCAAATGATCTCCCGAGCCGCCAATCATTAAAATATCCTTATTTTCAAAGTCTAAATGCGTGTAGTAGTCGGCAATATTTTCTGTGGTGAACGCATAAAGTGCTGAATATTTTGAAAAACGCGGGCCGTTTTTTACCGTGTTTTCCATGTCTTTAAATATCCCTTCCAACGCTTCTATTTTTTTTATTTCTTTAGGGAATTTTGCCGGGCATCCCAACGTTTTTAAATTTCCGGTCAGTTTTTTATAATGCTTCATGGCTTTTTCTTCCAATAGATTTGAAAGCGACATTTTGTGAAGCGTTTTTTCGTCCACATACTGAGGAAAGAATTCCGACACCCACGTGCAAGGTGAAACTCGTCCTTTATGATCGATGTAAAGAAATTTGTCTCCACCCGGGCATTGTCCGCAGCCCGCCGGTGAATTTTCTGAAAATCGGTGTTGAATTTCAATCTGAGAAGCATATTTTTTTTCTAGAAATTCAATTTTTTCAATTAGTTTTTCATTGGAATAGGTGGTGACATGACTTTCGTCTCCGCGCATTCGACCTACCGGCTCCATCCGTGAAAAAAGGAGCTCTTTTGCATTGAGGGCACAACACAATCTTGCTATTTCTTCCAATTGGTCCTGATTTTCCTTGAAAATAACGGTTCCTATTCGTACGTGTAATCCTTCCCGTGTTAGTTTTTCGATGCCTTCGAGCGTTCGTTTGAACGTGCCTTTTCCTCTCACCAATTCTTGAGTCTCAGTATTGGGGCCATCGAGACTCACGTGAACCATTGGGATTTTAATTTCTTTCAGTTTGATGAGTGTTTCTTCGTTGATGAATGAGGCATTGGTCGAGATGTCCAACTCAAATCCTTTATCGTAAGCGTATTGTAAAATATCGAGAAAGTCTTTTCGCATGAACGGTTCACCTCCGGTGAATTTGATGTAGCGGAAGTTGGCTTCCCATAGTTCATTCAGTACCCTTTTTACTTCTTCTGTTCCCAATTCGTTTGGTTTTTGGTGATAATCCGAACTGAATATGCAATAGGAGCAGGAATAGTTGCATGTATTGGTGATTTCCCAGATGATGCGCCCTCCTTTTTCTGGAATGCGGAAGAGACAAAAGGAGTATTTTTTTGTTTTAAAGCTCATGATATGAGTTTTTTAGAATCAAATTAAAAAGGTTTTGATAAGATTTTTCGTTCGGAACGCTCGTATCCAGGATAGAGAGTTGAGGTCGGTCCTTTATTGGAACGCTGTCACAATATTTTTTAAATGCCGATTTTTTCCAAATGAATGATGATTGACCGGCGAGACGTTTCTTCAATTGAGCCAGGGAGATATCGGCATTCATCGCGAGTCTCTTTTTTTGCACTTTGGGAGGACAGTGGGTTAGAATGAGGTGGCTTGTTAAGGGGAGAAAATTGTCTTCGATCAAACAAGCCCATTCGATAATGATCATGCTTTTTGCTTTTTTGAGTTTTTTTGACAAAACATCGTGAAGCTCAGGTAAAAGGAGTGAACGATACTGATCCATTGATTTTTCGTCATAAAAAATTCGATTGCCGAGTGCTTCTCCTCCAATATAAAAAAAGGGTGCCCCTGCTTTTAGGTTCAATTTTTGTGACAGCTTTTTTCTCAGTTCAATATTTTTTATCGATTTGGATCGTGTGAGGATAAAGCGTCTCAATTCGTCAATCGAGATCACTTGGCAGGGTGCTTTTTTTTCTTTGGTCAACTTTAAAAAATAGTCGCAAACGGAGCTTTTTCCCGTTGCGATTCCACCCGTGACTCCAAGGCAATAGCGTGAATAGGTCATTGGTTTTCCCAGTTAATTCCATAACGAAGCGGGCAGGTGGAAACTATTTTCATTTTCGGATTTTTTTTCTTGAGTTCATCCAGGTTGGAAAAATCTTTTGCATTTCGAACGAGTGTGTAGTTTTTGGATTGAAGTTGCTCAATCAATTTGTTTTCAAACGCATTCAAATCCACATCCTCTTGGGTTAAAAAAACATTGGGCCGTCCTTTGTGAATGTATTGTTGCGTGAGTTGTTTTTCTCCATATTTTTCGTAGTAGTGACTTCCCATTCTTAACGCCAAATAGTGAATGCGAATTTCATCGCTTTCAAGTGACATCATTAAGTTGTAGGTGTTTTGTAGGGTCTCGGCGGTGGTATGGGGTAAATCCAGTATCCAGCTGGTTCGTACCCTGAAGCCCATTTTTTTTGTTTGATGAATTACGTCTTTTATTTTTTCGTGGTTGGTCCGTTTATGGATGGCCTTGAGCATGCTGTCGTCACCGGATTCTATCCCGTAATGGATCCATCTGAAGCCGGCCTCAAACATCAGTTTCATTGTGGATGCTTCAAACGAGGCAATCGTTCCCAGGCAGCCCAGGCGTACTTTTAAATTTCGTTTTAGGATGGATTTTGAAATGTCGCGCATTCTTTTTGGGTTTGCCGTTGCATTGTCATCTAAAAATAAAATTTTGTAAGCGCCGTAATTGAGGGCCAAATTTTCGATTTCATCCACCACTTTTTCCGCGGATTGAGCTCTCCATTGTCCCCAAAATCCAGGCACGTGACAGAAGTCGCATTTCATGAAGCATCCTCGGCTTGAGAGAATCGTCCGAACGTCGATATAGTCCTCCAGCTCTAGTATTTTACGATTTGTGACGGGCGAGAGATTTAAATCGAATTTCATCGTGTTCCTTGGCGTCTGTACTATTTTCTTTCCATCCCAAAATGCAATCCCTTTCGTATTTTTTAATGAGATGTTATTCCAATTTGGCTTTGAAAGTATACTTTGTAATCCCATTTCCATTTCATGAGATACGGTGATGTCGACGGGAGAACCTTCAAATAGAAAAAATTCGGGATGGTAGGTGGCATATTTTCCTCCCACGATTACTTTTTTCCCTTTGCGTTTGAAGGCTTTGGCAATGGCTTGAATTTCCGGGAGGCATTCGCTCGTATGGAGGGGGATATGATAATCAAAAATAATAATTCCACAGTCGGGATTGAGTGCATCAATTGATTTTTCAAGTTGATCGGATTTTAATTGTTTTACGTCCATATCCACCAGAGTAATGGTGTGTCCGATGGATTCCATGTACGAGGCCAATCCCACAATATCGACGGGCTCGATGAGAAGACTTTTTTCTGTAAAGGGACTGTTGGGAGGATTAACAAAAAGCAGGTGCATGCTCGAAAGGCTATCATAGTTGCCATTTATTCGACAGATTATGGATTTGGCAATAAATTGATTTTATGGCTTCTGTTTATTTGAGTTTGGGTTCCAATCTGGGAGATCGCTCTCGCTGCCTTCGAGATGCTATTTTTTATTTGCAGCAGCATGATTTCAACTTGATCAAAGCTTCTTCTGTTTATGAAACGGAGCCTGTCGGTTTTTCGCCCGAAGCCGGTCAAGTGCCTTGGTTTTTAAATCAAGTGGTCATGGGCGAATGGGATAAGTTGCCCAAGGATGTTTTAGCCATAACGCAAAGCATTGAGCGACGGTTGGGCCGCGAGCGTAAAACAGAATCGTTTATCGGTCAGCCCACTTATTTCTCGCGTATCATTGATATTGATGTGTTGATGATGGATCATTTGATTTTTCGTGACGAAAGCTTGGAACTTCCCCACCCTCGTTTTTATGCTCGTCGCTATGATCTTATGCCTTTGTGTGAAATTGCTTCCGAGGGAATTCATCCGGTTTTTAAATGTTCTTTTTTCGAGCTATTGAATCGTTGCGATGCCCTTGATACAGTGCGTTTGTATGATGAATCTTCCCGAGCTTAATTCTCTGGCTGATGGATTTCGACTTCAGATTTTGGAGATGATTCATCGTGCCGGATTTGGATATACCGGTCGGTCCCTGGCGTATGTGGATCTTTTGACCGTGCTTTATTTTGGGAATTTGAATCGTCGGCCGCTTTTTAATTATGATTCCTCCCGTCCCCTTTGGGAGCAGCGAGATTATCTTTTGTTATCTTGTCCCAAGGTAGTCACGGCATTTTATGCGTGTTTGGCGAGGGCCCGTTTTTTTGATGAGCGATTGCTGGAATCTTTTGGGCAGTTTGGGGGTCTATTGCCCAATGGAATTTCGTCAGAAGTTCCCGGAGTGGAGAAGACGATTCAAGCTTCAGGGGAAGGACTTCGGCACGCGCATGAATTGGCGCGCGAACTTTTTAGCCATAAAAAATCAAATTTGGTTTATGTCCTTTTGGATGACGATGATTTGATTAATGGAAGTACTTGGGAAGCGGCCATGGACATTGCCTATGAGCGATTGGGTCATGTGGTCGCGCTTGGAGTTCATACTGGCCTTGCTAAACTTCAACCGGTGGCGGACAAGTTCCAGGCATTTGGATGGAGGATCATTAAAGCGTTGGATGGCCAGGATCACGAGCAAATTTTATTTGCACTGTTGAAGGCTAAAGAAGATCATCGTCGTCCCACGTTTGTTTTCCTGCCCTCTCTTTTGGGAAAAGGTGTTCCGTTTGCCGAGGGAAAAGATTATTATGCCGATACGGCTTTTTCTTCTTTTGAAGTGGAAGAGGCGAAACGTTTCCTATCTTCTATTGTTTAAATTATGTCTCTCCGTCCTGCCGTTACTTTTATTTTGGGTTTACTTGTGGGGGGTGGATTATTTTTTATATTTGGAAATCCTTTTGCTTCTCGCGGTTCCGACTTGGTGGATGAGTATTATCAATTGAAGCCGCTTTCCGTAGTTCAGATGGATGGGGATGTGGTTGATTTTGAGGTCGTCATTGCCGATTCATTTGAAGAGCGTAAGCGTGGACTTCAGTATGTGGCTCATTTAGGAAGTAATCAGGGGATGTGGTTTGTGTTTCAAGATGAAACGGTGAAGACTTTTTGGATGAAGGATACTCTTATTCCTTTGGATATTCTTTTTGTGGATTCAAAATTTAAAGTGGTGAGCATCGCCCAAAATTTACCTCCTTGTTTTCAAGTCGATCCTGAACAGAAAAATTGTGAATACACGAGCTCCGTTGAAAAAGTGAAATACGCGCTTGAGATCACCGGGGGTATGGCGGATGCAGAAGGGATTTCTATTGGCGATACGATTCAGCTTCAAGAGCAACAAGACTAAGGCTCTGTAACGAAATAACTTACGACCTTGGAAACGTATCAATCCCTCACGGACTTCGTTGCTCATGGCTTACATATTTTGGCATGCTTGCTCTTCGCGCCTAGCCGATTGGGTGTCTACGTTTCAATTTTATCAACTTATTTCGTTCAAGAGCCTAAGAGGAAGTTTAAGCTTCTTAATCTGTTGTTTTCTCACTTAAGGATCTCCCGCAAAATACCCTTACCATGAAAAAATCATTCTT